>Ga0334884_1000527_pt1 | contig 69470 bp, 68 predicted proteins | sample GraSluR1_MG_7_FD_207215 | JGI IMG/M metagenome (GOLD analysis project Ga0334884, IMG submission 207215) | Sludge microbial communities from methane-producing bioreactor in Wageningen University, Netherlands - Granular Sludge_12_05 R1 | ecosystem: Engineered > Bioreactor > Anaerobic >... | reverse complement strand
AGATTATTCCGCTGGCATAGCCGAGATAGCGGGTATAACGATTAATAGCCGGAAGGTTACGGGCCATGCCTGTAAAAGTACCGGCAACCAGTAATGGGAGACCGTGCCCAACCCCGTAAATGAAGAGTAATCCGCTACCATACAATGGTTCAGCCTGGGCAGCGGCATACGCAATTATAACAGCAAGAACTGGTGTAGCGCACGGAGACGCAACCAGGCCAAAGAGCATTCCCATAGCTAAAGTGCCGCCCGGACCGGCTTTTTTAAATTGAACCTCTTTCAATCCGGGCATATTAAAGTTTAAAACACCCAATAAATTCAGGCCCATTACCAGGGCAACCAGGGCTATGATATAGTACCAGGCAGTTCCTATTTCGCCGAAAACACGACCAAATGAAGCTGCTAAAAAACCCATTATCGCAAAAGTTAAGGCCATTCCTGTTACAAATAATGCAGAAAGCGAAAAACCCCTGAATTTATTTCCCTCACCGTATCCGACAATATAACCGATTAACAAAGGAATCATGGTCAGAATACAGGGACTTATACTGGTAATAATCCCGCCGGCCAGCACTAAAATAATTACCAGAAATGATTTTTCACCCAGGGCTGCCGGCAACGTTTCAGAAAAAAAGATTTCCAGTCTCCCTTTTTCTCTTTCTTCACTTCGGACATCGCCGATTATTAACTCTACCCGGCTCTCCATCTCCTCAAAAGAGAATACTCCCGCTTCTTCAAGCAATACCTGCCCCTCAGAATCGATAAAGTAAAAAGCAGGGATGTAATATATTTCAAAATCCTCGAAAAACAGTGCTGTCCTGGGGTTATCCAGATCTGCCACAATGAAGATAACTCTATCGCCATAATGTTCCTGTAGAGCCGAGATCACGGGCTCCATCACCAGACAGGCGCTTCACCACCGGGCATAGAATTCAAGAACTATCGGTAACTCTGCCTGCCTGGCCTCCAGGAAATACCGGTAAGGGTCATCATGAACTGAAAGTGTTACCTCCTCAACCAAACTTTCGTCATCACCGGTATCCATATGAAATCCTGTTCCAGGAAGGACTAAAACTGCTGCTGAAGCAGCTAAAACTAACAATATAATTAATAATTTATATTTAAGCAACAATAAACCAATACCCCCGTTAATATAAATTAGTTATTTACTGGTAAAGACACTTCATAATATCACGGCGCGACAATATTCCGATAAGATTGTTCTTATCGTCTATTACCGGAAGCCTGCTGATATTCTTATCTACCATTAATGTTGCCGCTTTTTCAACACTGTCTTCGGGCCCAACTGATATTACATTCTTACTCATTAACTGACCAGCTTCAAGAGACATGGCCCGCTGCAGTTCTTCAACAAATTTTTTCGGGCTGCCCAGGTAGATCAAGCCACCAAGTATTTCCAGGTAGCCGGGTGCCTTGATTCTTGATGCCCGTCGAATTAAATCGCCTTCCGTGATTATTCCGGTCACCCTGCCGGCCTCATTAAGAACGGGCAACCCGCTGATGTTATTCTCCTGCATTAATTTTGCGCACAGCTCAACAGGATCACCTGCTGATACCGTTACCACATCAGTTGTCATAATATCCTTTACTTTTACCATTTATCTCACCCCTGTTTCAGAAATAAAATTACTAATTTCCTGCATATATTTAACTCTGTCGACAAACATGATATTATTGTGATCCGCTTTTTCTATCCTGACCATTTTTTTCGTTTTTGACCCGAGAACGTCAAACAGTTCCCGGCCCTGTTCGTAAGGAACAAGGCGATCCCACTCGCCGTGAAGAACCAGGGCAGGCAGTACAATGCGAGTTGCAAGTTTTCTATAGTAATCCTCGATAGAGGTTAGATTGCCCGGATCAGGAAGACCGAGATGCCTGACTAAACGATCTACGCTCAAGAATCCGCTTTCAATAATCAGCCCTTTCAGTTGCCCCGGATATTTAGCAGCCAGCTCCAGAGCAGATATACTGCCGAGTGAGCGCCCCATTACAAGCCAGCTCAGCTCCTGGACATCTTTATCGTTAGAAAACTTTTTTAAAGCATATTCAAATATTACACCGGCATCATCAACCATATTTTTAAAAGTAGGAGTTCCGCCGCTGGCCCCATAACCACGATAATCAGCGACCAATAGATTAATTCCGGCAGCAGTATAAGCAGGCGCAATAGTATCATAGTCACTGACTACCTCCCCATTACCGTGAAAATACAGTATCCAGCAGTTTGCTGGTTCTGCAGGGTATACCCTGCAGAGGATATCAACATTACTGTCAACAGGTACTGCAAGATCAAAAGCGCCGTCTCGGGCTTTTTGATGTTGACGGCGCGGATAAAATAGAAATCTTAACAAAGATGACTGGTCAATAAACCTGTAAATATATGCCATCGAAAAGCTTCCTCCCGGGAAAATTCCTGCTGCATACTTATTGCTTTAATTATAACAAGCAAAAGACAAACAGGCCAGTTTTTATCTGCCTCTGCTCTTAACCTATCTTCTGAAGAGTCGTTCCAAGACCGGATCAAATACAAACCGGCCCTTCTTTGCCGTAAAAAATAAACCCCTGTTATGGAGCGCTCTTTTTCAAAACTATTACTGCTCGGAGGTTTCGGGTTTTTTTTCCCGGTAAGATATTGTGGCAAATAAAGATACCAGCGCGAAGATGAAGGCAACCAGGAAGCCAAGGCGGTAAGCTTCGGGGGGGTAGATCCGAGCCCCGTTAAGTATTAAACCTGTCCAGCCTTTATCGAGAAGCAGCCCAAAGAGGGGTTGCAATACAGCCATGCCCAGAAATACCCCAAGGTTGACTGTTGCTGTTATAAGCCCGGTATGCCCGGAGATGCTCACAACACGGGCCATAGGGAAGCTTAACACTGTAGACGCACCGCCAAAACCGATCAGTAACGATATAAAGTAGAACATCCAGAGAGGAATTTGACCAGACGGCCAGGTTAAAAGAAGCAGCCAGAAGATTACTGCAGAGCCGACCAGGATAAGGGTGGGGATTTTTAGCGATTGCAAGCGAGCTGAGAGTAAGCCGGCAGACGGAGCGCCAATCATGTAACCGATATAGGCAAAAGTCATGTAAACTGAAGCCTGCCCGATATCTATACCATACACATGTACCAGGTAGGAAACACCCCAGGTGCCGGCGAATACTATAAACCCCCCATAGGTACCAAAGTTAATTAAAAAGGGGCCCAGGATACGACGGTTTGATAACACCGTTTTTAATACTTTCAGGTTAAAGGGCACTGCTTTTTCATCAGCTGCAGTTATACCGGGCAGAGAAATAGATGAACCGTATAGTTCAATCGGGTGGTCACGCACAATTAGCAAACAGAGCAGGGTTACCAAAACAGTTATTATACCAAATATTATAAATGGAGAGCGCCAGCCATAGAGGGAAGCAGTATATGCAAGGGGAGAAGCTGCCATCAGCGCACCGGCAGTACTAACCAGTAAAGCAAAACCGGACATTGTGGCAAACTCAGACTGGCGATACCACGATGCCTGAAACTTAAAAATATTGATCAGGACTACAGAACCACCAAAACCGATCAGCATTCGACCCAGGAATATTGTAGATCCTGCGGGAGCTAACCCTATTAAAATAGAACCGATCGCCATCGCTAACCCAGTTAAAAGAGCAATATAACGTGGCCCGAGCCGATCAACAAGAATACCACCAGGTATCTGCATCAGCACATACATGTAAGTATAAGCAGCCGCAAGATTACCCAGCGCCACTCCGGTAAGACTGAATTCAGCTGTTAAAGAATCAGCAAGCACATTGAAGGAAACCCGGTGGAAAGAAGTAACCAGGTGCAGGATGATCAAAAGTATCCACATCAATAACCGGATCCTGCGGAAACGACTTTCAAGTGTAAGGCCATTATGTTTGAAATCGGTCACCGGCAGATCCTCCCTTAAAAACGGGCAGTTAAAGCGGGGGGATTCCCCTTCTGGCCGCTGCAGCCCGATGGGCACGTATCTTAGCCGCTAAAACGGGACGCAATTCGGTGATCAGAATTCCCGCCAAAATTAAAAATGCTCCACCGATTTTCTGCATGGTGAATATTTCGTTCCAGAAGAAATAGGAGAACAAACCAGCAAAAACGGCTTCAGTCGAAAGGATCAACACAGCATGGGTTGGCGGAGTATATCGCTGTGCTATAGTTTGGGTAACGAAAGCCCCGATTGTACAAAATAAAACAGCATATAAAATAGCACCCCATATTGCCAGGGAATGGCTGAACATACCCGCTGTCGGCTCAAAAATGAGAGCAATAGCCATACAGGCTATGCCTGTAAAGGCAATCTGAACAACGGATAACACTATTGGATCGCGCTCTTTCACATACATGGCAATTGAAATCAGGTGTCCTGCAAAAAGAAAGGCGCCAATCAGGGTTAATCCGTCTCCGAAGCCAAAACCCGTTGCTTCGTCTACTGACAAGAAGAAAAGACCTACTGCCGCCAGGGCGCCACCCAGAAAAGCCCACCAGCCGGGTGAACGCCTGGTTATTAAAAAATACAAAAATGGAACAATAACAACAGAGGTGCCGGTTATAAAACCTGATTTAGCCGGAGTGGTATATAATAGGCCGATAGTCTGAAATACGTAACCGGTAAGGAGGAAAAAACCGATCACCGCACCTGCACGCAAGTCAGCTGTTGACGCCCTTGCAAGCCGCTTCCAGAATATTATTGCCAGTAAAAAAGCGGCCAGACAAAATCTTATTCCCAGGTAGGTAAAAGGCTCAATTACTTCAAAGGCATGTTTCATAATTACAAAATTGGAGCCCCAAAAAAGGGCTACAAAAACCAGAGATATATCTGCCATGACCATTTTTTTTCTATCTGCAAGTTCGCTCATATCTATCTCCACAAAAATATTGCCCGGCCTGCCATGTGGTTAGCAAGCGGCCGGACAATTCTTATTGTAACACATTCCTCTTTTTTATAAAACAGAGCAAATAAATTTGCCGGATTATACTATTAAGAAAGCAGATCCATAACTGTATACAGCATTATCCTCGCTGTATCAACCATTGTATCAATTTCCACATATTCGTCTGCAGCATGGAAGTTGGCGCCGTCAGGACCAAACAATACGGTTGGGATTTTAAGCCGCGGAGCTATATGATTGGCATCTGATTCCGAACGGAAATATGTCGTCACCATATCCTTGCTGAGGATCTCTTTACTGCCCTGCTTCAGTGAATTTACCAGGGGAGTATCTTCTTCGATAGTCCAGGGTAGGAAATATGCATCGGGATGAGGTAGATCGCGAAGCCTGATGTCAACTTCGCTCTTCAGATCAAGCGAATTAACTATATCCTTAACCTCTTTCAGGGCCTGGCCGGCATCGCCCTCAACTGTATGACGGTATATGGTAAAACTTGCTTCTTCGGGCACGAGCAGGTATTTTTCGCCACCGCGCAGGTTGGTAATGCACATGGTTCCTTTTCCCAGCAGCGGATGATCGCCAAGATCAAGATTATCGCTTACAGCATTAATAATACGGGCAGCATCCTCCACGGCATTAATACCTTTTTCGGGAGTGGCCCCATGGGCTGATTTCCCTTTTACCGTTACGTAATAAACTGCAGTTCCCCTGCTACCAAGGGCAACACAGGGAAATTTTTCATTTCCGGGGGCAAACGGTCCCGATGGTTCAGGAATTATGCAAAAATCAGCGCCATCAGTTATGCCATCGGTAATAGTAAAATGGGTACCCAGTCCGTAAGGACCTTCTTCATCACTCACCGCGGTAAAAAGCAGGTCGCCTTTAAGTTCTATGCCTGCTTCAACCAGCGCTTCCAAAACAAAAACCGAGGCAACTACTCCGGATTTCATATCGAGAGAACCGAGGCCGTAAAGGCGTCCGTCTTTTTCGATACCGGCATAGGGATCGACTGTCCAGCCATCACAGAGAGGGACAGTATCAACATGCCCGTTAATGAGCAGCTTGGGGCCACCTCCACTACCGGGTAAATTCACAATAAGGTTTTCACCTTTAAATCCTGTAATTTTTGGTTCTTCATAATGATGTATTTTCGTTTGTAAACGATTGTAGTAAGACAAGCGTCCTCTCAGGTAATCAACTACTTCTGCTTCTTCAAAGAAAGGACTTTTTATGTTAACCAACTCTCTGAGGAGTTTGACCATATCTTCTCTATTAATCAGGCTCGAGGCTTTTTCGTAAAGCTTCATATCAACAGCCATTAAATAACGCCTCCTAAAAACTGCTTATAATAAACCAAACATACACAGGCAGACAATAAAAATTTTTAAAGAATAGGGGGAGGCGAGCCTCCCCCTACTCGCATTAACAGACATTCTGACTTAGCTTACTTCTTCATCATCCTTGAACTTACTTACACTCTTAATATCGCCTTCTTTAAACATGGCAAAGCCGACCCAGGAGTAGATAATCGCTATGATCGGAACTAAGAAGGATAAGAATGTATAGGGAATGTATTCTACAGTGGGCACTCCTAAACAGCCGAAGAAAAATACACCGCAAAGTCCCCATGGTACGAGCGGGGAGGTAACTGTTCCGGCATCCTCGGAAGTTCGGGAAAGAACCTGCGGTAAAAGCCCTAACTTTTTGTATGCAGGACGATACATCCGGCCCGGGATAATAATAGCCATGTACTGGCTGGCTGAAAACAGGTTAACCAGAATAGCTGAAATAACATGGGTAGTTACCAATCCACCAACGGTTCTGACCAGGGCTCCCATTTTTTCCAGCAATACTGAAAGAACATTGGTTTTCTCAAGGATTCCACCAAAGGAAAGGGCAACAAAACCGAGGGAGATGGTCCACATCATACTCTGTAAACCACCACGGCTGAGCAGGGCATCAAGTGCTTCAACCCCTGTATCCGCGCTATATCCATTATTCATGAAGCTGAGCATTTCACCCAGGCCGTAACCCTGGAAGATCATGGCAAAAGCCGCTCCAACTATGGAAGCAATGATCATAACTGCCAAACCGGGAACCCGCTTAACAGCCAGTATAACAACCAGGATCGGTGGAATAAAGTAAATAAGGCTGATGTGGAAGTTAGCTGTCAAACCGTCAAGCACCATGGCAATCTGGCCGGCATCGATGGTGCCGCCGGCAAACCGGGCGCCCATAATCGAATAGAGAATTAAGGCGATAACCAGAGCCGGTATAGTTGTATACATCATGCTCTTAATGTGGTCAAAGAGGTCTGCTTCACCGACTGCAGCACCGAGGTTGGTTGAGTCGGAAAGAGGTGACATCTTGTCACCGAAAATCGCCCCGGAGATGACTGCACCGGCAGTCATGGCCGCGGGGATTCCAAGGCCCATACCGATTCCCATGAAAGCAACACCAAAGGTAGCGCCCGTTGTCCAGGAGCTACCGGTGGTAACTGAAGCGATAGCGCAAACCAGACAGACGGTTGCCAGGAAGATGGTAGGCGTTAAAATTAACATACCGTAATAGATTAATGACGGAATAACACCGGCAGGAATCCATGAACCGATTAAGACACCGATCATCATCAGGATTAACATGGGCAGCATGGCAAGCTGGCAACCATAAAGAATAGCATCCTGACACTCCTTGTAGCTATATCCGGCCCTGGTTGCAACTATAATAGCTACAACTGAGGCAAGAATCAGGGTAATGTGGGTATCCCAGGGTTGGTCAAGCACAAAAACCTGGACAAAGAGAGCCACACAAAGGAACAGAATCACAAATAAGGCACCGGCAAAACTTGGCTTTTTGTCCTGCACTGGCTTTGTTTCAGCTGACATTTTTCTACCTCCTGTAATAAATTAAAGTATAAAACAATGAAACAAAATCACCTGTTGTCCTGCTGATCACCTCCCAAACGCACAGGGGCGGTCCAGTTGGTCCGCCCTTGTTCAGTTCTGCTTATTATCTTTTACCTGCTTCACCAGTTCGGTCGCAATGTAAGACGCAACATGGTTTGGCAGAGTTCCAGGTCCGAAACCTGCATCATAACCAAGCTCAATAGCCAGTTCATGCGAAATACGCGGCCCGCCGCATATCATCATTACACGATCGCGCAGCCCTTCCGCTTCAGCCAGCTCAATCAGTTCAGTAAGGTTCTCAAGGTGAATGTTTTTCTGGGTAACCACCTGTGATACCAGGACAGCATCGGCATTCAACTCAACTGCGCGGGCCAGCAGCTCGGCATTCGGCACCTGGCTGCCCAGGTTATATGCATCAATTTCCGGATAGCGTTCCAAGCCGTACTCACCCTTGTAGCCCTTCATATTGATTATGGCATCTATGCCAACAGTATGGGCATCACTACCCGTGCAGGCGGCGACTACAACCACCTTACGCTCCAATTCTTTCTCGATCAGGGTGTTGATCTCCTTGAAACTGAGGATAGTCTGCTGCTGCTTGGGAATTTTTATTGCTGAATAATCTACAGTATGGCTGCAGCGGCCGTATAGGACAAAGAATGTAAACCCCGCTCCCAGGTCGGCCATTTCAGTCACAGAAGGCCCTTCCAGGCCCATCTTAAGAGCTATCTGCCTGGCAGCTTCTCTTGCCTCATCCCCGGCCGGAACAGGAAGAGTAAAACTAACCTGCATTGCACCGTCGTTCAGGGTGTCGCCATATGCCTTGACTTTTGTAAAATCGTGTTCCATATCAGGACTGCCTCCCTTCGAGCGGCTCTGAATGATTGAGGAACAGTTCAAAAAACGGGTTATAATATTCCTTATGTTTTTCAATCACTCCGTTACTGCCTTTACCGCCATCCTGTGTGCGTTTTATATCGGCAAATAAACCCTGTTCCATGGCAGTTTCAAGCGAAATTCTATCTATCTCCTGAAGCATTTCACAGGCCTGGTCAAGAAGATAAGTTGCTCTCTTCTGTATTTTTCCACCTTCAACAAACATTATTTCTTCACCAAGGTGCCGGGCATTATTGAAAATATAACTGCTGTTGGCAATACTCAGGTAACGATCGCTGATGAAAGGTGTATGGATCGCTTCAGTCAGCATACCTAAAAGTTGTATTTCCTGACCGGTCATTACCGAAACCAGGTTAAACATTCCATTAACCAGGAAAGTCTTAAAAATATCACCGGTTACATGCTTGGTAGGTGGCATATATTTTAGAGGTGACTTCGGAAACAGTTCACGGCAGAGTTGAGCCTGGGCTATCTCCATCAATAAGCCGTCTTCCATATCGGGGTTAATCTCAAAAGCATGCCCCAAACCCATCTGCTCTTCTTTCAGTCCTGACCTTAAAGCAAGTTGTTCGTTGATAAACTGCGAGGCGAGAACTGTATAACCTTTTTCGTAAGCATCAGCTGTGGTCAGGTAGTTGTCTTCTCCGGTATTAATGGTTATGCCGGCATAGGCATTGATCATCCTGGAAAAATGCTGGTCAATAAATGTCCTGCGCATATTGATATCCCGGAATAAAATTCCATACATGGCGTCATTAAGCATCATGTCCAAGCGTTCCATTGCACCCATGGCCGAAATTTCCGGCATACATAAACCGGAAGCATAATTAACCAAATTAATGTAGCGGCCGGTTTCTTCACCTGCCTCGTCAAGTGCCCGGCGCACAATCCTGAAGTTTTCCTGGGTTGCATAAGTACCGCCAAAACCTTCGGTTGTAGGTCCATAGGGAACGTAATCAAGCAAACTCTGACCGGTATGGCGAATTACTGCAACTATATCAGCGCCCTGAAGAGCTGCAGCTTTTGACTGAACAGCATCTTCGTAAACATTGCCGGTAGCAACAATCACATAAAGCATAGGCTTACCCGGAGGGGTTGCTTTCTTTTTCATCTCTTCGCGTTTCTTTTTAACCGATTTTATCTTTGCCGCCGCTTCAACCGCCATTTTATCGGCAACATCACGCCATTTTTCTTCCGGACAATCAGGAACAGACGAAATAGAAAGTTTGCCGCAGGCGAGGTTTTCAGCAACCTGCTGAGCACTTTCCTGCCTGTCAACCATAGCCCGGGCGAGCCAGGGAACAAGGCCACGGTCTAACAAACGTGCCTCTTCCAGCTTTTCAACCATAACGTTGGCCAAAGGAACATCTCCCTGGTCAACACCGTCAATACCCAGCAGCCTTGCTGCTGCTCTTTCAGTAGTTGTGGTTGTGTAATCACCAATCCATTTGTGAAGGTGATCAGCTATCTTTCCGGCAGTTTCTCTGGCCAGAACAACTTTGCTTTGATCAAGATCCAACTTATTTTCCACCGGATTCACATTCCTCTCTCTGCAATTAATTATTGAACCATCCCTTCCTGGTAAACCAGATCGTAAACAGGGTATGGTTTTAAAACATCTTTCATCTTTTCTAAAAACAACCCGGGGTTATAATCGCGGCCGCTGGGATCGGTTGGATTAAGGGTAACAGCCAGCAGCTTCATTTCATTTAAAACAAAGATATCGCCACCTCTACTAAGAAAACGGTAATATATTTCCGGGGAAATAAAAACCCTGGTTGCATCATTAACAACAACCAGGGGTAATTTCTTAAAAGATTCCATGATGTCGAGCAGAGTGTCATCAACAAGGGCCCCGCCAAAAACCAGGGCTGCAGTTTCCTCTCTGCACTTATCCAACAACTGTGCCCCGGCCAGCAAAGGAATTATACCCCTGACCGACTCAACCCGGAAATCGTTACCGTTGCGGTGCAGCAGCGCTGCATTGCCCTTTTCAATTCCATCATGAGCAGCTTTTAACAAAGCCTTTTCTTCCGGGACAGTTTTTGTAAATAATTCTTTGCGAAAAATAGTTTTTTTAATTACATCATCCATCGTCGGTCCAAGAGAGGCTCCCGAAGCAAGAATGGTGGCATCCGTAACTAAAGGCGATGCCGAAGCAAGCCTGTTGATAGCCCCGTCAACAAGCACATGTCCGGCCCCGAGTGATAACAAACTGCTGATTATATGCTTTAAAGAACTCACACTACCCGGCCCGGCCAGCTCAACCAGCCCCTCCCTTTTAACCTCTGCAAGGCATACCGGCCCAAGAGGGGTGGAAAAGTTAGTAATTTCTATGAGCTCTAAAACCGCATCTGCTGCCTTAAAACATGCTTCTGCCGTTGCGATAACCGAACCTTTGGGAGTATATATGCGCGGCTTTTCTTTCAGCGTAAGCCTGTCAAAGCGTTCGCCATCGTAACCGGCTGAAATTAAGCCAACAACCACTCCGCTTTTTTCATATTCTTTGACCAGGTGGTTTAAAGTTACAGTTTTACCCACATTTTTAGTCATACCAACGATAGCAGTGGCCTTGCCCTGATGGTCGCTGACTTGCTTAAAAAGATCCGACATACCCGTTTACCCCATAGAAGTATAATGAAATAGATAAAAAAAGATCCTACTGCGGCTGAGAATTTTTTCCTGTTCATTGCTTAAATGTTCGGGTTTTTGCGCTGTTTCATATATTAAATCTTGAGAAACCGCAGTCGTTATATCAGCAGTAGAATCTGATTAAATTTTACTAAATATCACTCAGCTATACATTATCTATTCAGGCTAAAAATAGTATCTGTTCTTTATACATTATGTATAAAATAGCAGGAAAATTACCAATTTAGTTGAATATAAACTAATAAATTATCTTATATTTATATAATGAAATGAGGTTGAACGATTGTCGGTTACTGTTGCCGAAGCCCTGGAGATGGAAATCTTTCAAAAATGCCGCCTTCTGACAGGGGAATCAGGGTTGCAGAATGTCATCCTCTGGGTTAACATTTTGGAAATTCTTGACGACTTGAGCCATATTGAACCGGGAGAGCTGCTCATTACAACAGCGCATGACTTTAACAACCAGAGCCCGGGCAGTCAGGAAGGAATGATTGAACTATTTGCCGCGAAAAAACTGGCTGCTGTAGCGATACAAACAGGACACTATGTCCAGGTATTACCGGACACATTTATAAAGCTTGCTGAAAAACACTCGATCCCCATCATAGAAATTCCTTCTGATATTAGTTTCAAAAACATCACCAAAGCCCTGATGAACAAACTCGTTCAGGATGCCTACTCTGAAGCAACCGGCACAGAGGAAAAGAGCCCGGACGACAGGCTTGAGCGTCAGGCTAAAACTATGAAAAAGTTATGGCTGCAGCTTCTCAATACTGACAACCCAAAGGATTATCATCTTGAGTTAGCCCGTTTTAACCTGGAAGCTAAAGAACCGATTGTTGTCACTGTTATATCATTCAGCAATAATAAAAAAAACATTCCAGCAAACTCGGCTGATGACCACTATAAATTAAGAATACAGGCAGATAAAATACTGGTCAGGCTGTTGCGGGAGTTACATGTTCCCTTTCTGCTCGGCCCGTCTGAACGGTCCTCAACTATCTTAATTCAGTGCAGTCAGCTGGCAGACGACCCCCTGGCCTTGAACCAGGAAATAATTCATAAGGTTATTGATGAATTTAAAACAGCATTACCCGAATATACAATGCAAGCCGGATTAAGCTGCCTGCATCATGATATTTCCGGTATTAAACCGGCCCTCGGCGAAGCTGAAAAAGCGCTTCATGCTGCATCACTTAACCTGGTAGAAGCAGGGGAAGTTCTTCTATATAAAAATCTTGGTTTATACCGCCTGGTCCTTGATATAAGAAACGTTGAAACTTTAATGTGTTATTTTAATGAAACGACCGCTCCACTGTTGGAATATGACCAGAACAGCGAGGGAGCGCTTTTGAAAACCCTGCGCCAGTATATGAAATCATGCAGTATAAAAAAAGCGGCGGAAAATCTTTATGTCCACCGTCATACAATGAAATACCGTCTCGAACAGGTTCACAAACTAACCGGACTCGACCCGCTCCAGCCTGAAGATGCACTGCAGTTAAATATCGGGCTATATATTTACCGTTACCTGCAGGCCCTGAATATGCTCTCCTGAGCATATGGATTATATCCGGGGTTTTTAAGTATAACTCAGCTGAAGTATAGAGGGCGCCACCGGCGCCCTCCTTGAATTTTTATAAATGTTAATGCTGTATCTTCAATCCTTAACCCTGGAGCTGATTAAGGAAGTTTTCAATTCGATCCAGCCCCGTCTTGATCTTATCCATGGATGTAGCGTAAGACAGCCTCATGAATTCAGGAGCTCCGAAACCCTCACCGGGAACTACAGCAACAAGAGCATGTTCTAACAGTTGATCAGCAAAACCATTACCGTCAGCAATCAGCCGGCCATTAAATTTCTTTTTAAAAGTATCGGCAATGTTAACGAACAAATAGAAAGCGCCGTCAGGCTTCAGGTAAGAGACCGACTTCATCTGGTCAAAACGTTCAAGCATATAGCTTCTTCTTTCTTCAAAAGCATTCCACATCTCGTTAATACAATCCTGGGATTCATTTAAAGCTGCCACAAATGCATGCTGCGCAATAGAGTTGGGATTTGATGCCGTATGGCTTTGAATATTGCCCATAATGTTAGCCAGCTCGCTGTTTGAGGCTGTATAACCAATTCGCCAGCCAGTCATAGCATAAGTTTTTGAAGCACCATTAATTACTACAGTAAGATCTTTTATCTTTTCTCCAAATGATGCAATTGATACATGTTCCCCACTGTAAATAAATTTTTCATAAACTTCGTCCGATAAGACATAGAACCCTTTGGATACAGCTATTTCGGCTATAGCCTGCAGCTCGTCTCTACTGTAAACGAGACCTGTCGGGTTGCTGGGGCTGTTTAAAATAAGAGCTTTTGTCTTAGCAGTTACAATTTCTTCCAGGGCTGCAGGATCGATTTTATGGTTAGTCCGTTCGCCGGTTTCTAAAACAACGGGCACTCCGCCATATAGCTTAGCCTGTTCGGGATAACTAACCCAGTAAGGGGCGGGGATGATCACTTCATCTCCTTCATTAAGTATAGCAGCAAAAATATTTGCCAGTGAATGCTTGGCACCGTTACTGACAACAATCTGACCCGGCTCGTAATGTAAACCGTTATCTCTTAAAAGTTTAGCACAGATCGCTTCTCTCAATGCCGGTATCCCCGAAGAAGGAGTATAACGTGTATGGCCATTATTAAGAGCTGCCACAGCAGCTTTGCGGATATGTTCGGGAGTGTCAAAATCAGGCTCTCCAGCGCCGTAATTAATCACATCTTTCCCTTCGGCAACCATATTTTTGGCCTTGGAATCTATAGCCAGTGTTGGTGATGAAGACAGGCTGACCGCTCTTGTTGATAACATGTTATTATTCCTCCAACTTCTTTTTTGAGTATTTTACCACAATTCCCCTCCGGTAAAAGCTTATATTATTATTTTTTATAAACGTAAGTTTATCAGCTGATAGTAATATCGATCAGTGAATATTTTCCTGACCTGAGTATCTCACCTTTTTCATACTGAAGCGGCTTTTCAAATAAAGGCCCATCTACAACCAGGGTATGCGCCTCGCCTCTTTCACCGCATGGCGAAATATCATTAGCCAGACAGTATTGAATATACGCATCATCCATCGTCATCCCCAGCCAGTCTTCATCAACAAGGTCGTTCCGGATCGCAACCAGCAGAGCTTTCCCACCTCTGTTCAACAGCTCTTCCGATACAGATTTTTCTTCCATCTGCCAGAGAGGAAGATTGTAATCTAAACTGCAGCGATCAGCCATTTTTTTAACCCAGTCATGATGTTCGTTGAGATTAATGTCACCGAAAACAGCACCGTTTATTCCATATTTTTCTTTAATGGCGCTGACTGCTTTTTCAAATCCGTGCTCATAGCCTTCCCAGGTAACCTCTTCGGTTACAAGATCTATACCCAGGGCCTCTGCCTGAGCACGCAGCGTCTTATTTTTTATGCCATGCGAACGGCTTCTGCCGTCCAAACCGGTAAAGTTAAGCAGACACACGGGTTTCAAACCATGTTCATCAGCTAACAGCAGAGAAAGATAGGCATCCTTACCCCCGCTCCAGGATACAAAAACCTTATCACCGGGATTGCTGTTAATAATCATCGAAAAGACCTCCTTCTATCATTCTGATTCAAGATGGTCGGTACGATTATAGTAGATTACCCTGGATTCCCCATTTAAATAGCGAACCAGGCTGATTGAAGCATTTTCAATACTAATATCCCAAAAGCTTTTGCTGTCCAACCCCAGTATATTATGGAGCAGGGCACGGATAGAACCTCCGTGACTAACTGCAACTATGCGCCGGCCATCAGGGTACTGCTCAACCAGCCTATTAACAAATTGCCGCATCCTTTCCCCGACTTCTAATAAAGTTTCGCCTTCAGGTGCAGATTTTTTAAAAGGGTCGTCCAGCCAGCGGGAAACCATGTTTCCCCAGGAAGCCTCAATTTCTTTAAATGTTAAACCTTCCCACTGACCAAAGTTAATTTCCCTTAAAAGCGGGGTTGCTTCCGGTTTAAGAGAGTTGTGCAACCCGATTATTTCAGCAGTATGGCTGGCCCGCCTGAGATCACTGCAGTAAATAGCATCAATTTGTTTTTCAGACAATACTCGGCCTGCTTTTTCTGCCTGGCAAAGTCCATCTTCCGACAGGGGTGACTCCGTCCAACCCTGGTACCGTTTTTGAATATTTGACTCGGTTTCACCGTGGCGGACAAGATATAAATCCAACAGTTATTTTCCTCCCTGTTCTTTTACTGCATTATTTTCTTCCTTGTTGCTAACATTGGCATCTTCAAATGTAGCCATTTCTAAAGTAACCCTGGCCGCAGCTTCAATCAGGTTCATCGCCAGGACAGCCCCGGTGCCTTCACCAAGACGCATACCCATATTAAGATACGGATTCAGGTTTAAATAATCCATTAACAGAGCGTGGCCTGATTCAGCTGAAAGATGGGAGGGAACGAGGAATTCCCTGATTCCTGAATTCATTTTAACTGCTGCAAGAGCGGCAGTGCTTGAAATAAAACCATCAATAACAACCGGAATCCGATGGGCAGCAGCGCCAATGATCAGGCCGGTTAGTGCGGCAATTTCCAGTCCGCCAACTGCACTTAAAACTGCAAGCGGATCGGCCGGATCAGGCTTATGCAGTTCAAGGGCGCCGGAAACAACCTTCTGCTTGTGGATTAACTTATCATCATCAAGACCGGTGCCGCGACCGACTACAAGGGAAACATCGTATCCGGTTAAAGCAGCCATAACTGCACTGCTGGCAGTAGTATTACCTATCCCCATCTCTCCGGTTGCCAGGACTTTAATCTTCTGATCTGCTGCTTCAGCAGCACACTGCACCCCGGCCATGATTGCCTGTAATGCTTCAAAACGGCTCATTGAGGGCTTGCGATAGAAGTTTTCGGTTCCCGGTTTAATTCTCATCTTGCGTACCCCGGGAAGGTCAGGATCAAGTTTTACACCAACGTCAACCACTTCAACCTCAACATTATTGTGACGCCCTAAAACATTGATAGCTGCTCCTCCATTTACAAAATTGGCTACCATCTGTACCGTTACCTCCGACGGGTAAGCACTGATTCCTTCTTCTGTCACCCCGTGATCTGCAGCCATTACATAAACGCGCTTCCCTGAGCCCACAGGAAATAAATCTCCATGGATCCCGGCCAGCTGAACCGCCAGATCTTCCATGCGGCCCAGGCTGCCCTGCGGCTTGGTCAGGTTATCCATACGAATTAAAGCTTTATCCATTGCTGATTGGTCAAGTGGTTTGATCGACCCAATAATTTCTTGCAATTGTTTTTCCAGATTCATTTCTTCAGACATTCTTTACCTCCATAAATTTTTATTTTTGTTGAAATGATAAGATTGTATAAACTTGTTCAATATCAATACTTTTACGCACAACGGCAGCAAGCTTATCATATTCTTTCTCTTTATGATCACGATAGTTCGCTATGGGGATATCTTTAAGACGCGGAAACCCGCGGCGCTTGCGCAGGTTGTTTAACAGCCTGTTCGTCCAACGCAAATTATCAAAAAGGCCGTGCAGGTAAGTACCAAAAACGTTGCCCTTTTCACTAAGCGCCCCTTCCCATTGACCTGTTGTATTAACATAGAGGGGGTGAACAACCTGTGAAAAACTGGTCTGGCCCATATGTATCTCATAACCGGTCAGGAGTTCATTACCTTTCATCCCGGCAAAGTAACCCCGATCACTGTATTGCCAGGTTGCCTCGACCCGCCTTGTTGATTTATCAGGCGCAATAACAGTTTCAACAGGGAAAAACCCCAGTCCGGAGATTTCCAGCCTGCTGCTTTCAATCTGTTCCGGATCTGCAATCTTAGTGCCCAGCATCTGGAAGCCACCGCAGATCCCCGCCAGCAAGCCCCCCCCGGCTGTATATTCTTTTAATACCTTTCCCCACCCTTTTTGCTGAAGATGATGAAGGTCTTCAATTGTGTTTTTTGAGCCCGGTAAGATGAGCATGTCGGGAGAGTCAAGTTCATGGGGCTCACGAATGTAACTTAGGGTAACGTCTTCAAATAGCTCCAGGGGATTAAAGTCAGTAAAATTTGAGATATGCGGCAAACGTACCACCTGAATTTTTAAACCTTTTTTTGCTTCAGGTTTGTTGAAACGTTCAGTTAAGCTGTCTTCATCATCAAGGTTAAGTTGAACAAGGGGCACAACTCCTAAAACCGGCTTACTGATCAGCGCTTCCAACCTTTTCAAACCATTCTCCAACAGACTGATCTCGCCACGAAACTTGTTAATAATAACGCCTTTCAGCAGCTCCTTTTCTTCCCGCTCCAGCAGGGAACAGGTCCCGTAAAGAGAAGCAAAAACACCGCCCCGATCGATATCGCCGATCAGTATAACCGGGGCGTTAATTCTTAATGCCAGACCCATGTTAACCAGGTCTTTATCTCTCAGGTTTATCTCAGCCGGACTGCCAGCCCCTTCAATAACTACAATATCAAATTCTGATTTCAGCCTGGCATAAGCCCTGTCAATCACCGGCAGCAATTCTTCTTTCTTTTTGTAATAAACAGTCGCTTCCATATTAGCAACAGGCCGTCCCATAACTATAAGCTGCGAGCCCCGATCAGATGTTGGTTTTAAGAGAATCGGGTTCATCTCAACAACGGGATCAAGTCCGGCTGCCTCAGCCTGCATCACCTGAGCCCGGCCCATTTCCAGACCGTCTGCGGTAACATAAGAATTTAGAGCCATGTTCTGTGATTTAAAGGGAGCGACACTGTATCCATCCTGCCTGAAAATACGACAGAAAGCTGCCGTTAACAGGCTTTTGCCTACAGATGAAGCAGTTCCCTGGAACATTATTGTACCATTCATTAGTCGACACCCCCTTTTCCAGTTTCCCCTGCAACTTGTCTTCCGGCAAACCACTTATTGGTTTCCTGCAGCAGCTTCAGATTATCGGCGCGTTTTTTAACGGCTATACGCAGAAAACGGTGGTCCAGACCACGGAAATTATCTGCGCGGCGTATTAAAATCCCCTGCCTGGCCAATTCTTCCTGAAATTGCGCAACTTGAAAACCTGTGCTGTCGCATCTTAATAAGAGGAAATTGGCTGATCCTTCTAAAACTTTAAAATGACCGTTTTTTTGAAGCTCTTTAAATAAGTAAGCTCTTTCATTTTTAACCAACACTTCAGTATCTTTCAAGTAATCATTTGCATCACTGCAGTAAATTCCGGCTAATTGGGCCAGGGAATTAACCTTCCAGGGATCTTCCCAGCGGGTAAATTTTCTCACCAGATCAGTGGGCCCAATCGCACAACCCAGGCGCAGCCCCGGCAGGCCCCAGATCTTGGTTAGAGAGGTTATTACCCATAGATTATCGGCAGCGAAATCGCGCAGGCTCTCCTCAGGTTTACCGGTAAGCGGAATAAAACTTTCGTCAATCATCACAACTGCCCCTCTTCCAGCAGCTTTTTCAACCAGAGTTATAAGTTCTGCCCGTGTAGAAAGCAGGCCGGTCGGGTTATTGGGGTTGCAAAATATTATCAGATCGCCCTGTTCAAGCTGAGCTGCGGTTTTTTCGAAGTCGATCGTCTCGACAGGAGGGAGATAGTAATAGCTTAATGAAGCTCCCAAAAACCTTGCTGCTCTTTCATATTCAGAAAAAGACGGCGCAGGAACAAACACTCTGCGGGGGCTGATCCAGTTCACCAGCTGATGAATTAAATCGTTAGCACCGTTTCCTATTACCAGCTTTTCGGCAGGTATACTGAAATAAAGGGCAAGCTTCTCCCGCAGTTCTCTGGCCCGGGGAGTTGGATAAGCAACAATTTCCGGCAGTGCCGCAGCAAGGTGCTCGATTAAACCCGGTGGAGTTCCAAGCGGATTTATATTACTGCTAAAATCAATTAGTTTACCTGTAACCGGCTGCCAGCGCTTCATAGCTGCAAGCAGGTCGCCACCATGGCCTCCCGAATCCTTTTGGTTTGTATCGGACATTACATCATCACCCCTGCTGTTGACAGATATTTTTATATGCCGGTAAGATTAAATACTATAAAAAAACCAACCAGGAAAAACAATTCCCCGAGTTCGCTTAACGCACCAAGGATATCCCCGGTTAACCCTCCCAGCCGTTTGGCCGCATAAAACGATATAACATGGGCTGTAAAAAGGGCTACAGCTGAACCTACTGCAACAGGAAACAATATAACCGGAATTAGCCAGGATACCAGGGCTATAACAACCAGGGCTCCCAGGGAAGCCTTAAGGAGGATAATGCGATTAAGATTACTTAAAAACAAGTTCCCCAGGCCTCCTTCCCTGGCCGGTTTAAACCATGCCCCCCCGTATACAATTGACCACCGCCCTGCCAAGGGCAGAAATAAAAATACCAGGGGTAGTAGAACAGGGTTAATCTCAGCCAAAAAGAATATTTTCATCAGGATGGTTAAAATAATTACAACAGACCCCATAACCCCGACCGAGCTGTCTTTCATTGCCTTGAAAGCTTTATCGCGATCGAATGTTCCAATTAAACCATCAGCTGTATCTGCAAGCCCGTCAAGATGAAAACCTCTGGTAATGAAAAAAGAAATAGCCAGAAGGGTAATGATAGCAGGTAGGGGAGGAAATACAATTAACAGCAGATGAGCAGCCCCGGCCAGAACCAGCCCGATTGTGGCTCCGGCCAGGGGAAAAGCTGCTGCCGAGAGGGCAAGATCATTACCATCAAGATTAACATGGCCAAAGGGGTATGGAATAATTGTTAGAAAAGAGAGGGCGCGAAAATAGCTTTTCAAAATATGAACACCTCCAGGGTTCTTAGCCACCAGGCAAATGCAACAAGAATTATGTAAGCCAGCAGGATTGCCCTGTAATAAAGGTTCAAGCCCGGCCTGATCATGGACGGAGCGGCAACTTTGCCCCCGGGGTTTATCAGGGCGTGCTCAACCAGTTTGCCATCATAATAATCGGGGCCGCCAAACCTGAGATCCAGAATTCCGGCGGCTGCAGCTTCAGGCCAGGCGCTGTTCGGGCTTTCATGTTTGCTGCGGTTATCCTTTAGTATTTTAAATGCGCCTAAAATATTACCGTTCCTACAACCAGCCGCTATAATTAATATAGCGGTGAACCTGGCCGGGAAATAATTCAGGAGATCGTCAAGCCTGGCCGAAAACCAGCCCAGGTGATAATAAGCGTTGTTTTTATAGCCAACCATTGAGTCAAGAGTACTGGTAGCCTTGTAGAAAACAATTCCTGCCGGACCGGCTACGGCTGCATAAAATAGTGGAGCGATAAAACCGTCCGAGCTGTTCTCGTAAAGGCTTTCCAGGGCAGCCCTGGAAAGGTCTTGCTGATTCAAATGTTCGGTATCACGGCTGACCAGCATCGCTGTCGCTTCCCTGGCGCCGGAAATATTCCCGGCAATTAAGGTTTTCTCAACTCGCCGGATATGATTGCGCAGGTCTCCCCCGGCCAGGAAAGCGTAATAAATATAACTTTCTACAATAAAACCTGCGGCGAAATGGAATCGATAGGCAAGGCTGATAATAACGAAAACAATTAGTGCAAATCCTCCACAAATGAGCAGCGCCATAACTGTTCCGGCGATCTTTAAAGCTGCCGGTTTGGCTGTATTTTTTCTTACATTAATCTCCACAACATTGATCAAACTGCCAATTAGTCTAACCGGATGGGGCATCCACCTGGGGTCCCCGATAAGCCAGTCAAGTATACCGGCCATAGCCAGAGCAGCCGTTGAAAGCAAAACAGTTCCTCCCATTTATTTAAGCTGCTGCGGCAACCCGCAGACAACCATCCATACATGATCGGCAGCGGAAGCGAGAACCTGGTTTGCCCTTCCGGCAAGATCCCTGAAAACACGGCCAACCGGGTAATCAGGCACAACCCCCATACCTACCTCATTGGTAACAATAACCAGGTCGGCCTGGCAAACATCTGCCCTGTCCCTGAAAAATCTGACATATTTTAGAGAACGCTCAGCCGCCTCTTCCAGGAGAGTTTCATCAGCATAAATATCTTCGCCATCTCTTACAGCGCCATTACTGTCTATATCTTTCATGAAAATATTGGTGATCAGCATGGTCAGGCAGTCAATAAGAATTAGTTTCCCGGGGTCATTTTCCCGATCGAGGACGAGGTGGGGTTCAAACGCTTCTTCGACAGTTTTAAATAACGGTGACCGATTGCGCTGATGATGTTTTACCCTTTCGCGCATCTCATCATCTTCTACCCCGGCCGTAGCCAGGTATATTAGCTGCTTCCCACTCTCAAGGGCAATTTTTTCCGCAAATGTACTCTTCCCGCTGCGCACTCCCCCGGTTACCAGAACAATTGAACCTCTTTCCAGGTCAGCCAATCTCATCGCCTCCACCGTGTTCCATGAATAAATAGTTTTCCAGCTCTTCAATATCTTTAAGGGCTACAGCCCCTTTATCAATTAAACGGCTTAGAACCTGCCCTGCTTTACCGTTACTATAGTCGCGTTCTTTTATATTATCCGGGTCGATCAGGCAAACATTTTTACCCTCATCCAAAACAATCTCCACCTCTTCAAATAAAGACAGGTTCCCTTCACCAAAAGGAATGGGGGGGATAACGATCAAATCAGACTGGCGTAATAAGCTGAGGTGCGCGCTGCGGTGATCGCTGTTCATGGCAGTAAAAGGAGGAACAATAACAACCGGAAGGCCATGAAAATGGGCAAACCGGCAGCCGCTGTCCTGCGACGAAACGGGGCCAACAGAAAGATTAAAACCTTTTTGGCTTAAGAGCTCAAGAGTCGGCAGAGCTTCTTCACCCCCGCCGATCACGTGAACACGCATTGCCCCTAATTCTTTATCAACCGATCTGCGATTTTTGATCACACTGATCTGTAGCACTCCATGCAGCGGATGGCGGAAAATTGAAGCCTGAACCCCATATGATTTTTTAATATTTTCAGCTGTAATTACTTCTTCAGCCCGTCCGGCAGCAAGCACCCGTCCGTCTGCCAGCAGAATGAAGCGATTAAAATGGTGCACGGCAAGGTTTATATCATGAATTGCCGCTATTACGGTAACCTGCTCTTCCCTGTTAAGGCGGGAAGCTAACTCGAGCAACATAGACTGGTAGCCTATATCCAAATTGGCGGTTGGCTCATCAAGCAGTAAAACCCGGGGCTGCTGTGCTACAGCCCTGGCCATTACCACCCGCTGTTTTTCACCACCGCTTAAGGCAGCTATTGAACGATCCGCCAGGTGTAAAACCCCGGTCAGTTCCATCGAACGCCTGACTATTGCCTGGTCGTTTTCACTTTCCTTTTTAAAGCGCTGCAGGTAGGGGAAACGACCCATCATCACAATATCTTCTACTGTAAAATCAAAGTCAGCCGTTGTTTCCTGGGGAACTACAGCCATCAGACGCGCTGTTTCCCTGTTGTTAAATTTTTTAAGTTCCTGACCATCCAGTAATATATGGCCGGCGTCCGGCTGAAGAATTCGGCTTATACAGCGCAGCAGAGTTGATTTACCGGCACCGTTTGCACCCAGGAGGGCTACAAGATCTCCCCTGTTAACCTTGAATTCTGTTCCATCAAGTATTGGTTCTGTATCGTAAGTTAGTTTTAGATCGTGTACCTGAATTTCAAGGCCCATTGGTTTACCCTCCTCCGCCAAAATAACGTAACTTTCTTCGTTTCTTGAGCAGGTAAATAAACATGGGGGCCCCGATGATTGAAGTGATTATGCCGACTGGAAGTTCCGTTGGTGCTATAATTACCCTGGCCAGGGTATCGGTAGCAATAAGTAGCGCTCCGCCGAGAATAGCTGATGCGGGAAGTAAAAACCGGTGATCAGGACCGGCTACGAGCCTTATAAAATGGGGTACAACCAACCCGACAAAACCGATTATTCCACTGGTTGATACAGCTGCCGCAACCAGCATGGAAGCACCGACCAGCAAAATTTTCTTCACTTTTTCTGTATCAACCCCCAGGTGGCTGGCGGTTTCCTCTCCGAGCAGCATGGCATTAAGTTCACGCGAGAACATCATCACTGTTACAAAACCGACTGCTGCATAAGGCAGCATGATTTTAACAGTCTGCCAGGTAGCGCCACCCAAACCTCCCATCATCCAGAAAACTACCATGTGTAATTTTTCTCCGGCGAAATAAGTTAAAAGAGATACAAGGGCCGACAAAAAGGAGCTTACTGCTATCCCGGCCAGCAAAAGAGTCATGACCGGGACTGCCCTGCCTACCCTGGCCATTGTATATACTGTAATGATAGTTAATATGCCGCCGACAAAAGCAAACAGGGGAACAAGCCCATAGCTGCTTCCGGCCAGGGTAAATCCACCGAGCATGGCAATTACGGCTCCCAGTGCCGAGCCCGAGGATACACCGATCACATAAGGTTCTGCCATCGGGTTGCGAAAAAGTCCCTGGAATACTGCACCGGATACAGCCAGCGAGCTGCCGACAGCAGCAGCCATCAGCACCCGCGGCACCCTGATCTGCAAAAGAATATCCTGATAAACCTGCCCAACTGCATTTGCGGTCTCTGAGTGGTAAAAAGGGAGGGTATCTAAAAGGATGGCAAGAACATTTCTCCAGCCCAGGGAGACCGCTCCCCAGACCATACCCATAACCATTACTACCAGCAACAGCAGCAGCAAAAAGCCCATGAAGACAGGCTTTGTCAGGATACGCGCAATTAGTGATTTTTTTTCAGACTTTGCATTCATAATTAACTACCATGCTTTCCATTGCTGCCGGGAAAGATCAAGCGGCATCTACCTGCAAAGAATTAGAACAGATCGGGATAAAACAACCTGGCTGCTTCTTCAATTGCCTCAACAACCCTTGGTCCCGGACGGGCAAAGGTGTCGTCGGAGATGGCATAGATATTCCCGTTAAGAACTGCAGGCACACTTTCCCAGCCGGGTCTTGCAGCCATCGTCTCTTCCATAAGATCGGCAGTGCCATGATAATCGGGATACAGGATCATATCAGGCATTCTTTCAGCAACTACCTCGGCGCTGATTTGAGGATAACTTTCATTAATCTCCCCAAAGATATTAATTCCCCCTGAGAGAGTTATAATTTCATTAACAAAGGCATTGCTGCCGGCGCTCATCAGGGGATCTGAATAAACCTCGTAGTAGATTTTAATTTTATCCTCTTCCGGAATCTGGCCAACAACTGCTTCAACAGCTTCAATTCTTTCCCTCATCGAAGCTATTAATTCCTCTCCGTTTTCAGGGACACCAGCCACTTCAGAAACAAGGGAAATGCTGGTAAAGAGATCAACCATGGTTATTGATTCGATTACCAGGACCGGGATTCCCATTTCTTCCAATCTCGGCACTTCTTCAACATGAATAGTAGAGGCTATAACCAGCCCCGGTTCCAGTTCCAGTATTTTTTCCAGGTTGGGGGTGGAAAAACCACCGACTATCTCTTTTTCCTGGGCCTCGGGAGGATAGTTACAGTATTCTGTAACACCGACGATACGATCGGAAAGACCTAAAGCAAAAGCTATTTCGGTGTTGCTTGGCGATAGAGATATTAGACGCTGCGGAACTGTTGTAAATGTTATCTCACGGCCCATTTGGTCCGTTACCGTTACTTCACCCGCTTCATCCGCCACTTCTTCCGTTTCTGATTCTTCATGGATTTCTTCGCTACCATTGAGCTCCCCACTGCTATCACAACCGGAAATCATCAAAGATAAAATAAGCAGCACCACTAACATAATTAATGCAGACGTTCTTCTCAAAGCCATTATTCTAACTCTCCTCCAGATATAATATTATCCCTTTTTTGAAAAGGATCAGGGAGTTATAATAAACAAAAACCACGGCAACACGTGGTTTTTACCCCGCCTCACCCTTTCGCCCGAAGGGAACAAGCGTGCTGGCGGGCAGGTCTCCTGGCTTGTGTTCACTGCACCCTCCGCCTTCCCAGACTAACGCCAGTGGCTTCCGGAAGATGCTTCCCACATACAGTGGCGGGACCGCGCCGGCTTTCAACCGGCTTCCCTTTTAAGTCATATGACACCCGACAGACTTATATGCAATTAACGCAGTTATTATAGCATTCCCGATCAAAAAAGTCCACTGGGGAACTCCTTGCTACTTTCCGACCTGAACCTGGATTTTATCCTTCAAAAAACCTACGTTGGCCAGGGTAAAAACAGCCAGTCCGGCCCATATGAAACAGAAACTGATCAAATAGGGCAGCGAAAAGTACTCTCGAAAAACAAATATTCCCAGAAACAGGTTTATAGAAGGGGCGATGTACTGCAAAAAACCCATCATTGAAAAAGTGGTTTTCTGAATACCGGTGGCATATAGCAAAAGTGGTATCAAGGTAGCTATCCCTGTGCCAACCAGAAGCAAAGAGCTGTAACCGTGATTAACTAAAAACGAACCTGAGCCTGTTATTTCCAGGCGCATGATAAAAAACAGAGCAAGGGGCATTACTATTAGGGTTTCTAAAACCAGGCCGGCAACCGGTTCAATTGATATTATTTTTTTGATCAACCCATACAGGGCAAAAGTAGCAGCAAGAAGCAGGGCAATCCAGGGAATCCTGCCATACTGGAGAGCCATGGTTAAAACACCAAATGCAGCAAGGATAATCGCAACCAGCTGCCATCTGCCCAGTTTTTCTTTTAAAACTGTTACACTTAACAAAACTACTACCAGCGGGTTAATAAAATAACCCATGCTGGCCTCAATTACCTGCCCCGAATTAACCGCATAGATGTAAATGTACCAGTTTATACTGACCAAAAACCCACAGGTGAAAATCATGACCATTTTTTTACGGTTCGAAGCAACCTGTAAAACCTTATTCCAGTTACCCATAACTGTTACAGCTATGCAGATAAATATAAATGACCATAAAATCCTATGGAGCAAAACCTCCAGGGCTGGCACATTATGCAGAAGTTTCCAGTATAAGGGCAAAATACCCCAAATACTATAAGCCGCAACACCAAACCAGTTGCCTATGCGAGCCTGTTGTTCATCTATCAGGTCTATCTTCATCTGTTCTCACCCATTTTAAAAGCTATAGCTAAAGTAACAGCTATAGCTTAATATTAACAGTTTCTCGTGGCAAATCAAATTTACTAACTACTCACTGTCGCTGCAATCAGGACAATCCTCACCAACAGGCCCGGGGACTTTAAAACCAAGCCTGTGCCGGCGGCAGCGCCCACATATTTTCTCCCCCTCCAGGGCATAGGGGCCACCATGGATGCGCAGCGCTTTACCTTCAACAATTGCCCTGGCAACTTTTTCGTGGGCAGAAACAAGAATACGCTGCAAAGTGCTCTGGGCAACATTCATCCGGGATGCACATTCATTCTGTTCAAGCTTTTCAAGATCTTTCAAACGTAAGGCTTCCAGTTCATCAACAGTTAAAATAACTTCATCCAGCAGAGAAATGGGAATACCGGTAGGTTTGAAAAAAGTAAAGCGTGGCATAGCGCTAACCATCCTGGGCTTATAAGGACGTGGCATAGACTTAACTCCTATAATTAGATTATATTGCTATCATTTATCATAGCAAAAATAATAAAAACAAACAACTATCACTTTCCGAAAAGTAGAAGACGCTAAAACATAATAACCCTAAACCATTGATAGTAAATATTTCCACACTTCACCAATCTTTTTAGTTAAATCACCCTGATCGTACTCCACCACGGGTATGCCCTTAACCATAGAATCAACAAAAGCACGATTAAAAGGTATTTTTCCAGCTAACTGCAGACCTTCTTCTCTGCAGTAGCTTTCGATATTTTCAGTTTGCCGCAGATCCAGGTCACAGCGGTTAATGCAAATCAGGGCAGGAACACCAAAGTGACGGCAGACTGCAACCACTCTCTGTAAATCATGGATACCTGAAACAGTGGGTTCAGTTACAATCAGCGCTGCATCAACACCGGAAAGAGAGGCTATTACAGGACACCCGATACCAGGAGGTCCATCAATTATTAACAGTTCGCTGCCTGCTGAGTTAGCCAGTTCTTCACCCTTATTACGAATAGCTGTAACCAATTTACCGGAGTTTTCTTCTGCGATGCCAAGACGAGCATGGACAAGTGTCCCATAAGGTGTCTTTGATACAAACCAATAGCCCGAGATTCTCTCTTCCATGGCAATGGCCTCTGCAGGGCAGGCATAGTGGCAAAAAGAACAGCCTTCACAAGCAACCGGATTAACCATATACTCTTCCGATATTGCATCAAAACGGCATAACTCCCGGCACAGGTTACATGAAGTGCATATTTGAGGATTGATAACTGCTGTTGAAGAAGCAATAAAGGGATGCTCTTCAAGTTTTTCACCTTTAAGAATCAGGCTCAGGTTGGCGGCATCCACATCTCCATCAACCATTACAGCGCTATTCCCGGCCAGGGCGGCAAAGGAACCGGTAAGCGTAGTTTTTCCCGTTCCACCTTTACCACTGATTACTGTTATTTTTTTCATTGTTCTATCGCCCCCTGCCGCTCCATTTCAATTTTTCTAAAAAGCGCACTGAAACTATCACGCCACTCAGGTAAAAATTCCACTGCTGCCTCCCCGCGGGCATACAGCTCTGCAACTTTGCGAGTGAAAGGAATTTTCATTACTACGGGAAGGTTGTTTTCTTGACAATACAGTTCAACACCGCTATCACCCAGATCACTGCGGTTTATCACCACTCCAGCCGGTATACCCATTTTTTTAATCATCTGGAAAGCCAAATCAAGATCATTAAGACCAAAGGGGGTTGGCTCAGTAACCAGCAAACAGTAATCTGCTCCGCCAACCGATGTAACAACAGGACATGATGTTCCCGGAGGCGCATCAATTATGGTTAGCATGTCGTTTCGGGCTTCTTTTTTAACCGCATTGATTAACGGTGGTGACATCGCTTCGCCGGGGTTAAGTTTTCCATGAGAAAAAAGTATATCTCCAGCTTTCCCATTTTCTACCACTCCGATAGAGCGATCTTTCTCTGCAATGGCTTTTTCAGGACACAGGTAAGCACAACTTCCACAACCATGACATAATTCAGGTAAAACCATAACCTGCTCACTGAAAACAGCAAGGGCTTTAAAAGAGCAAACCTCCGCGCAGTAACCACAAAAACTACACCTGCTCAAATCAATCTCAGGCACGGGAATTCCTACTGTTTTTGTCCGCTCGATTCTAGGTTTTAAAAAGAGGTGGGCATTAGGTTCTTCCACGTCACAATCCAGCAGCTGAACTTGTAAACTACTTGAAACAAGAGCCAGGGCAAGGTTGACAGCAATAGTTGTTTTTCCGGTGCCACCCTTGCCGCTGGCTATAACCAGATTCCGCAATGGCCTATTCTGCAGACTGTTCAAGTTCTGCCATCCGTTTTTCAAGTTCGGTCAGTTCAGCTTTGAGCATATTAGCCTGTTCCTTCAAATAGGCTTTTTCATCTCCTGCATCAGTTCCGCCGGGACCGTAGTAAGGTTCAGGTTCACCGCCCCACCAGCGGTTTATACCGGGACCAAAACCTCTGCCGTAACCTACTCCGCCTCCAACTCCGCCTCCAACTCCGCCTCCACGACCATAGTTTCTCCTGCGAAAGCCGTAAGGCCTGGAGCGCACAACACCACAATAACCCATAGCTCTTCCTGTCCCTGGACCGTAGCCCATTGGACCCGTGCCATCAAATCCGGGCATGATATAACCTCCCTTATATTTTTATTAGCAACAGCCGTGACCATCACCATGGCCACCCTGGGGATGGTCACACGTGCTTGGTCCGGACTGTAACTTTCCAGCCAGATAATCTTCAACTACATCTTTCACATAACCAACTATTCCTAGATAAGATTCAATATTTTCAGCGGCAAACAAAGACTGTGCTCTAGGCCCCATTCCACCGGCTATAATCGTATTCACTCCCATTTTAGCCAGATATGCCGGCAAAAAACCGGGTTCATGGCCAGGGTTGGCGATAACCTTTTCTGAGCTAATCGTGCCATCAATTATCTCAAACAAAGTATATTCGGGACAACGACCAAAATGCTGAGCCACCATTTTATTATCTGTTGCAATTGCTACTATCATTAAACAACCTCCCTATTGTTGCTTCATGCCGGAGTGTGGTTCAACAGTTGCTCCTGAAACGGCTGTCAGCTTTCCGGCATTAAACTTCTGTACTGTATTTTCAACTGTTCCTTCCACACCACTTAATACTTGTATTTTTGCAGCATTTAGCGCACCGACAGCATTGGGGCCCACATTACCAAGGGCAACAGCATCTACACCATGCCTGGAAAGAAGCTGTGCCGCCTGAGGTCCCGCACCACCTGCCGACCCGACAGCTTCATTGTTGATTGATTCCAGCAATGATCCATTTTCAGTATCAACTACTACAAAATACGGACAGCGTCCAAACCTTTGATCTACCTCTGCTTTCAAACCTTCGCTCCTGGCACATATTGCCATCTTCATAAAAACACCTCCGTTTTTAATATGCTTATTCGGGCTTATTAATTAATTCTGAGATATTATCAAAAATTGTAAACTGGTAATTTTCCAGATCACCACTGTCTCCCAGGCGTGACAGTTCCGAATCAAGCGGAATTCTTCCCAACAGCCTTACACCGGTTGTCGCGGCCACTTCATCGGCCTGACTTTTACCAAACATTTCTATCTCTTTACCGCAATGAGGGCAGATCAGACCGCTCATGTTTTCAACCAGTCCGATAATCGGCGTATTCATCATCCTGGCCATCTTAATTGCTTTTTTTACCACCATTACCGCCAGGTCCTGGGGAGATGAAACAATAACCAGGCCGCTAAGCGGCAGAGACTGTAGGACTGTTAAAGGTGAGTCTCCTGTTCCGGGGGGCAGATCAACAATCATGTAATCGAGATCTCCCCATAAAACATCTGTCCAAAACTGCTTAACGGCTCCTCCGATGAGAGGGCCGCGCCATATCACTGGTTCTTCTTCGTTGGGGAGCAGGAGATTAAGAGACATAACCTTTATCCCCAGCTTACTCTCTGCAGGTATCATTTTTTCATTTGTCATTTTGGTCTGCCCATTCAACCCGAGAAGCTTAGGTATACTGGGCCCTGTTATATCGGCATCGAGCAATCCTACACTATAGCCCTGCCTGGTCAGGGCAACTGCCAGTAAAGCAGAAACAGATGATTTACCGACCCCTCCTTTACCGCTCATTACTGCAATAACATTTTTAATGTTACTGTTCTCTGGCTGACCAAGTTTTTCGATGCCGGCACCCTTACCAGTTTTCATATCTCCTTTATTTCCTTCCACATTTATGCCTCCGTTTCAAATGATAATGACCTTAACCTTATGTGGGTATATATCTATTATAAGTATAAACTATTTTTGGGTATACATCAATAATATTTTTTGATATAGTAAAAATAAATCAAGATATTAAGATGGTGATTGTGATGAAACAGAAATATCTTTTCGGACCTGTTCCCTCCAGACGACTCGGAATATCGCTTGGAGTCGATTTAATCCCGCTAAAAACCTGCACTATGAATTGTGTATACTGCGAATGCGGAAAAACAAACAAGTTGACTACGGTAAGAAAAAATTACTATGATGTTGAAAAAGTTATCAGCGAGTTAAATAACTACCTGGCTGAATCCCCCCCTCTGGACTATATTACCTTCGCCGGATCAGGCGAACCCACCCTAAACAGCGGAATTAAAACTGTAATTGATTTTCTAAAAACCGACTATCCTGGTTACAAAATTTGCCTTTTAACAAACGGTTCACTTTTTACTGATCAAGGTGTCCGCCTGGAAGTGGCCGGTGTTGATCTGATCGTCCCTTCGCTGGATGCTGCCACTGAAAAAGCTTTTCAGCTCATTAACCGGCCTCACCCGGATATTAAGTGTAAAGATGTAATAGAAGGCTTATCCACCCTGCGCTATGAGTTTAGCGGAGAAATCAGGCTCGAAATATTTATCGTACCGGGAATTAATGATTCCGAAATAGAATTAATAGCATTAAAAGAAGCTATTACAATGATTAAGCCAGACAGGATTCAGATAGGAACCCTTGATCGCCCGGGGACGGAAGAATGGGTTGAAGCAGCACCACCCGAAAAAATGGCCGCTATTGCCAGTTTCCTGGACGGAGCAGAGCTGATAGGTGATATTCGTCCACGGAATAAAATTGCTTCTTTTAATCATTCATATCAGAAACAGATTTTACAAACAGTGCGCCGCAGGCCCTGCACAGCTGCAGACCTCGCGCAAATATTAAACCTCCACCCGGCTGAACTACAAAAATACCTCAATCACCTTTTAGAAAAAAATATCCTGGAAACTGAATATAAAAAAAGAGGAACTTTTTTCAAGATAAAAGTTCCGCCAACTTCCAAGAGGTAGAGTTAGTATCCCCGCAATTAGAAAAATAATTTGTAAATTAAACCATACTAATATCGATCCATTTGAACCCAACTGCCAGCTCTAACAAAACCATAAACAGGTAAAGAATAACTCCCACAACAAAAGGCCAGGCAAACCAGCCTTTCGGCAACCACTGTTCTCCATTCCTGAGCAGGATCGCTGAACCTGATTGCCGGTGCAACAGGCGCAGACCAAGCCAGGCGCCAACCAGGCCCAAAATGAAAAACGGCAGCAGGGCAAGCAAGCCCTGCAGTTCAACTTCAGCAGTTGTCTCATACTGTCCGGCAATATAAAGATATGTTGCAGCAATAAAATTATTAATCATATGGTAAATGATAGCGCCCCAGATAGAACCTGTTTTTATTACTATCACGGCCATAACTACACCGAGAACAAAAGTGCTCACCAGGTTAAGAAGGGAAACATGCAGCAGGGCAAAGAGTAAAGAACTATACACAATGGCCGCAACCAGGCCATGATCTTCCATGGCAGGCATGATCGTCCCCCTGAACAGCACTTCTTCGCAAATACCTGCAAATATTACCAGAACCACTATGTAGCTCAGATATTGTTGCAATGTTTGTGGCGGTTCTATGGCAACGATCGGCTCATATCCGATTTCCATCAGACCGAACACCAGGCCGGTAGCAAATACCATGTTTATTACCCAGAATGACACAGCCATGATAAGTATTGCAGGCAGGTATTTGATTTTTAAAGAAGCAAAGCGTGAAAAAGAACTTTGGGCCGGCTTAAAGCGCTTCCAGTAAACCAAGGCCGGGAGAAGAATAATAAAAAGCTGGGTTATTATCATACCATACTGAAAATGCCAGGCCTGGGCCATAGACCCGAAAATAATTAATAGTAGAAAAACAACCAGGAATAATAACTGGGCAGATTTAAGATCGGGTTTTTTAAAAGGATTCGGGGCAACAGGGGGTAGCTGATTGTTGTCATTGCCATCTGGTTTGTTCAATTCATCATTATTCATATAGAATATCTCCCTGTTAATAATTTTATGGCAAACTATTGATCATTATACATTTAATTTCTTCCAAACAAAAGGCTCTTTCATGTAATCCTCCATTATGTTAGAATACGGGGGTTGGTCTATTATGATGATGGAGATGATTAGCAGTGCAAATCGGACTGATTGGCATGCCTTTTTCAGGAAAAACAACCTTGTTTAACCTTTTGACCGGTAACCTTCACCCTACCGGAGTAAGTGGAACCGGTGAAGTGCATATCGGCAGCGCTGTCGTGCCGGACGAGAGGATAGACTACCTTTCTGCCCTTTACAAACCTAAAAAAACTACTTATGCCAGAATAGATTTTAAAGATATTCCCGGAATTAAGATGAATGACAGCAAGGCCAGGGCCGCACAAATGCTTGATGAAGTACGAAGCGCCGATGCCCTGGTCCAGGTTTTACGCGTTTTCGATAACTGTGACGTCGAAACAGTAGCAGGAAATCCTGAACCTTTCCGGGATCTGACCAATTATAGGACAGAACTGCTTCTGGCCGATATTGACAGCCTTGAGAAAAAAATAATAAACCTGGAAAACAGTACAAAAGCGGTTAAAGAGAATAGCAAAAGAATTAATCTTTATAAAAAAATACTGATCGCCCTGGAAAATGAAAACCCGGTAAGCTCAGTTGATTTAACAGGGGAAGAAAAAGAGCTTCTTTCCGGTCATAGCTTTTTGAGTGAAAAACCACTTTTCCTGGTAGTTAATATTGACGAAGAGCAGTTACGTACCGGTGATTATCCCGACCGGGAATTGATTAATAAATATACCGGGGAGCACAATATTCCCCTGGTTGAAATCTGTACTCTTGCTGAAATGGAGATAGGAAGGCTGGAGCCAGAAGAACAGAGTGTCTTTCTGGAAGACCTGGGACTCAATGAATCGGGACTGGGTCAGCTGGCCCGCATGACTTACGATAGTCTGAATCTAATCTCCTTTTTTACTGTTGGCGAGGATGAGGTAAAAGCCTGGAGCATTCGCAGGGGAACCAGCGCCCGAAAAGCAGCGGGTAAAATTCATTCAGACATTGAAAGAGGGTTTATCCGGGCGGAAGTATTTCATTATGACTTTCTCCAGCAATTGGGAAGCACTGCAAAGGTTCGCGAAGCCGGTCACTTCCGCCTCGAAGGTAAAGATTACCCGGTAAAAGACGGAGACATAATCAATTTCCGCTTCAATGTCTAGATAGAAACGGCTTTATCCAACTAGCTCGAAATGGTTAACCGTGCATCCCCCCTGATTATCTTCCTGCTGTCCACTTCCTTAAAATAACGGCCGGCCAGCCGATCGGAAATCCATCTTGGCCCGGCCAGATCAGCCTTGGCCAGCAAGTCTTTAACTGTAATATTGTTCTTTCGAAAAAAACCGGCGCCACCCCATAGCCGGCAAAAAACAGGGTATTCTGTTGCTGCGCTGGCATTAATTTTCAGAGAACCTACCGCTGCCCGGAAGCCGGCCTGCAAGAAATCTTCCGAGTGAGAGTCGCCGTAGCAGGAGGTGTTATACAAAAGCCTCAGGCAATTATTGCCCAAGGTTTCACTGATCCACCCCGCTAAATCACTTGTTAATACCTGTTGATCAAAAAATTGCAGCTGTCCCGGCAAACCATGAAGCTGCAAGAAAAGATCAACTGCCTCATTCTGCCGGTTGCCGGATATACTTCTCAGCTTCTCTATAAATTCCATACAGCCTGCCTGGCTATCCCGCATTACATATATTTGCCGGTAGTGGGCACTTAAAAATCGCACTGCCGTATCAACACCTGCTAACTCTATAAATCTATATAACTTCTTTAGCCTGCCGTCACCATGCCTAGCCAGGCTGTTAACAATAAGTAAAACCCTTTGCTCCATGGTCACCTGTCGGGACAATATTTTATACCCCGTTTCCTCGCTATTGAAACTTAAATAAATATAACCAACGCAGGTATAATAGAACAAACTGTGTCGGCCACAGGCAACATGCCTGTTTAGAAATCAATTACTTTCTCATATCGCGTAGAGCGGGGATAAATGTACCCGGGTTGGGGCGGCATTGAATTATATACCTTTTCAATATCCAGTATCCCCCTAGGGCATAGACTCCCGGCTTTGCTGTAAATTCCTTTTACCAGGACCGACTCCATTTTCAGGTTTACAAAGAATATCGCAGCCTTAACTCCCGGGGGTATCTGCTGCAGTTCCTGCCTGTAGGGGCTATAAGCAAATACAATCCTGTCCCGGCCGGCAGCGGCAGCCTGGATCAGGGGGACCAAAACAGGGTAACCCTGTTCGTCAAGGTAAGAAATAAATTTCAAGCCATCGATCTGGTTAAACATATCACTGCTGACCTTGTTCAGGGCATTTTTCTGACTGGAAACAGAAAGCGGCTTGGCTAAACGGGTTTTAACCGCTCCCAGGATAATCTTTGGCATGGTGAGATTCTCCCTGGGTGTTATATCTACCAGGTTGAAGTAATGGACAGTCCCAATACCGAAATATGAATTGTAACGGAACAAGGGTTGTTTATTATACATTTCATATTCGGGCCCGCTTGTGGCGCTTGATGTGTATTTCGCCCTGCCGCGCCATATTTCCATATCGGGGGAAAATATTAAAAATCCGACTTTATGGCGTTCCCGAAAATTATTTTTACTCAGACCGGCACAAAATTGACCGGCAATAAGCTGCCTTTCGCCGTGCGGCCGGATAGATGAAATAAATGAGATGTGGGGAGAACCTTCTTCATCTACTGTAGCAAGTAATCCAATTTTGCTTTCGGCACACATCAACGACCTGTCCTGTTCGTTTATCATTGCTCTTCACCTCTCTCAGCAATTTGTTCATCATCGATACATGTTCTACCAGTCCAGGTAACCAGCGTATTTCCCGGGCCCAGGTGCTCTGAAGCAACAGCGGACAACCGATCAAGTTCAACCCTGCTCATCAGAGGGGTATTGCTAAAAAGCCAATCCCTGTTTAACATTTCGTATTTATGCTCACAAAGGTTATTAAAAGCACAAAGTTCCCAGCGCTCCACGCATCCGTAGAGATTTTCCTTTATAAAACGGGCTATCCCCCTGATATTATCACAATGATCAGTCGCACCCGGAATCAGCGGAGTTCTGATCCACATTTTCTTCGCTTTTTGGTTTAAATAATGTGCTGCCTGAACCAGGTTGTTCAGGATTTTTTCGTTGCTGCTGCCGGTAAAATGCGTATGTAAAGCAGGGTCAATTATTTTAATATCATATAGCAGCAGGTCGGTGAACTCAAGCGCCCTGACCAGGGAATTAAGCGGAACAAGACCTGCTGTGTCTAGAGCAGTATGAACCTGGTTTTTTTTAAGTTCACGCAGCAAATAAACAACAGCATCAACTTGCAATAAGGGTTCTCCTCCCGATATGGTCACCCCGCCCTCCCTGTTATAATAAGCCTTGTCTTTAAGCAGTTCAGCGAGCAAGTGATCCGGGTCATAGCGTTTACCTCGAACCGATATGGCCCCGGAAGGGCATTCATCAATACAGGAATAACACAAACTGCAGAGCTGCCGATCAACAACAATACCTTTTTCCTGATGTTGAAGTGCTCCGCCGGCACATATTGAAGAACAAGAACCACAGTTGATACATTTAACTTTATTCCAATGTACTTCAGGCTTCAAAACAATACTGTCAGGATTATGGCACCACTGGCAATTCAAACTGCAACCTTTGAGAAAAAGCGTAGTTCGCAAGCCGGGGCCATCATCAGTTGACATCCTTTGAATATCCAGCACAAGGGCTTCCGGCATTACAGGCATTTGTGACTTTCCCTGGCAATAATTTCATCCTGCAGTTCGCGACCCAGCCCGGCAAAATAGGCATTATAGCCAGTTACTCTGACCAACAAATGGCGGTAATTGTGGGGGTTAGCCTGTGCATCGCGCAGCATGTCGGCATCGATTACATTGATTTGCAGTGCTGTCCCCCCATTCTCCACGTATCCCCTGAGAAATGCTTTTAATTTCTCCTTTTGCTCATCTGTCGCTAAAATTGAAGGATTGAGGGTAATAGTATGAGAAGCCCCGTTTGGCAGGGAGTTTTTATAACTCAGGTAATCGCCTTCTACGCTGTCATGCCCGCCTAGCGCTTTTCCAACAGAGTTGGCATTTGCCGTTGGGCCGTTGATATCGGCCCCGTTAACCGGGCAAATAGCGTTAGACAAGAACTGGCCTTTCTTACGTCCATCCGGACTGGCCGGTAAAATATAGCCTGACGATATCCAATAATTCCAGCTAAGCATGCCCGGGCGGAATTGAGACCCTGTGGCCGTGGTTTTATAACGCCAAGTTTCCTCTGCCCATGTATCCATTACTTTCTTGGCTATTAAATCAGCCTGGTTATCGTCGCGTCCGTACTTGGGCGCTTTATTTACTGCAATAGCCTGAAGTTTTTCATACCCTACCCAGTTCGCCCGAAGCGCCCTTTTTAATTCAGACATGGTACAGATTTTTTTATCAAATACGATATATTTAACTGCCAGGATCGAGTCTACAGTTGTGGCAAAAGTCACGGCCTCGATAGTGATAAATTTGAGTTCGGCGCCACCCTGGGTTATATCAAGGCCTTTTTCAGCACAACCACGAACAAGTGATGAAAGATAAGGTGTTGGTGAAAACCCGGCTCTGACTTCCTCCATCTCATTAAAAAGGTGAACCATCTTTTTAATGATGTACCTGGTTTGCTCGCTATATGCATTGAAAAATTGTTCAAATGTATTGAAATCCTCGGCTAAACCGGTTTTCGGAGCATCAGATAATGGTTTATAGGGTTTACTCCAGATCTGATCTTTGTATACCTGCATTTCTTCACCATTGTTCAAGGCCAGCTCAACTGCCTTGTAGAGGTTCAGGTTGCAATCCACCGTAGCAGAACGATCATTCCCACTCATAGTATTTTCAAGACAGCCGACCGAGGCATAATCATGCACATTATTTTCGTTAATAAGCTCTTCGCAACCGGATCTGCCGGCCTGGCGAAGAAGTCCGGCCATTGACCGTTCATCAAAATTAAGCAAAAAAGGTGCCCCCTGGCTGCGGACAATCATATCAACGACTTTATCCAGCAGTTCATCAGGACTATTACGATGTAAACGAACGTTAGGTTTTGGCTCTAAAATGGGAGTCATTTCATCAATCACTTCCAGGATTACATAAGTAAGCTCATTAGTCATATCAACCCCGTTTTTGCCCATTCCTGAAAGATTGAAAAGCTGACCATACCCAGCCGTAATTCCCTGGTTGCTACCGGTTCGAATCATGGCGTCATAGGCAGTATTACAGTGGATCCAAAAACACTTGAGAATTTCTTTACCGAATTCAATATCCATACCCTCAGACATCGAATGCTGCCAATATGGCAGCAGATACTGGTCCAACCTGCCAAACGAAACTCCCGGGCCGGGGTAATTTTCATCTGCCATGATCAGCATGTGAGTTAACCAGAGTGACTGAACCGCTTCCCAAAAATCAGAAGCAGGCTCCCAGGGGACTTTATTCAGGTTTTCAGCCATTTGCAGCAGCTCATTTTTACGCTGCGGTTTTTCCTCATCGCGGGCCAGGGCCAAACATTCATCTCTGTAAGCAGCTGCCAGCTCTTTAGGCATCAGACAGGCTTCGCGCATGGCCCGCAGGTTAGCGCCTTCCCGGCCTTTCTTCTTTGACACTGGCAAGTTTTCATAAAGGTTGCCATAATATTCATATACTCCCCTGAAACCTTCTTTCAAAATCCTGGGGTAATCAGCAATCAGGTGACCAGAGGTAGGACCACAGTTACCAAAACCTTTATCTTTAAATTCAAACAATTTTTTCCTCAGCCCGTCCCGACCATAAATCTTTTTGTGGTGTTCTTTTTTTTCCCGGGAAGTCCAGCATTTTGAACAAACCAGGTTAAATCGTCCTCCGGCAATGAGGTCGCCGGGCAATATTTCTCTTGGAACTCCTTCTACCATGGCTTTTCGAATGAAGAAGGCTTTCCTTTCAGCCAGGCTCCGCCTGAAAAAATCATCAGGCAGCCCTAACGTCATTGCATTCTGAATAAAAGATTTATTCATCGGGTTAAAAAATGTATACACCTCGGGAACAATGTAAAAATTCATTTCTTCAAAAAGCCAGTCATCGTCCTCACCGGTACCGAAAGCCAGGAATTCATTATTCCATCTTCTTTCTGTGCCAAGAAAATAGTAGTCATAAAGCCACTTTATCCTATCCGTCATATTGAATGGTTCTTTAACCGCTGCCATCTGAACCTCTCCTTCCATATAAACAATTACCATGCTAACTTTTATATTCTTAATTCAATTATTGCAGTTATATTCCTGCCTGGGCAGGGGTTGTAAGAGCAGAGGCAATAAGTTAAAATATTATGGTTAGTATTGGGACAATTTGAACCTTATATCAACTTAGATAGCGAGGACAACAATGAGCAATATAAACGAAAATAACCCACAAGACCTGTTGACATATATGGAAATAGCAGCGTCTAAAGGCAAATCAATAACTTTTGTCGGTTCCGCTTCAGGGGGCGATCAGCCCCATACCGTTAAGTGGGAAGAACTCCACCAGGAAGCCCGTGCTTTTGCTGCAGTTTTACAGGCAAGGGGAATTAAACCGGGCGACCATGTTGCGGTTCTGGGATTAACCAGCCGGCCTCTCGTAACCGCCATACAGGCAGTATGGCTGGCAGGAGCCTGCATAGTTGTAGTACCTATCCCCATGCGCATGAATTCAATCGGGGAATTCATCAATCAAACCAGGGCTCACCTGACCAGCAGCGATGCTGCGGCATTAATTATTGACCCCGGTATGGCATCATTTTATGAACCCCGTGAAGGTGACCCTCCCGTGATCACCCTGGACGATTTGAAGCAGGATGCAAGTAAAACTGGAGCAGACTGTTACCAAGATATTGAAAGAAATCCAGACCGGTTGGCAATATTACAGTTTACCTCCGGCAGCACATCTGCTCCAAAAGGGGTAATGCTACCTCACCGGGTGGTCTGCGCTAACATAAGCGCCATGGATCAAAAAGTTAATCTGGATGTAAACAATGACGTTATGGTCTCCTGGCTGCCCCTGTATCACGACATGGGCCTGATTGGCATACTGACCACAGCCATGTTTAAAGGGTGCTCACTGATTCTTTCTTCGCCCCAGGATTTTTTAAATAACCCTGCCAACTGGATGCGTTGGATGTCGGAATACGGGGGAACTATTACTGCAGGGCCGAATTTTTCTTACATACTGGCAACCAGGTCTTTAAAAAGGATGTGCAGCAGCGGTGAAATCCTTGATTTGAGCCGGGTTAGATTGGCATTAAATGGAGCCGAACCGGTAGAACCTGACGCTGTTGAGAATTTTGTTGCTGCAGCCAGGAAACACGGATTCAGGCCCGGAGCAGAGTTTTGTGCCTTTGGCATGGCCGAAGTAACCATAGGAGGAACTTTTCCACCGGTTATGCGCGGCATGGTTTGTGATATGGTAGACCCTGATTTACTGGAAAACGAAAAAATTGCCCGCAAACCTTCAATAGGGAAAAAGGCAAAACGACTGCCTCTGCTGGGCAGCCCACTCCCGGGGCTGGAAATGCGTATTTGCGACCCCGAGTGTGAACATGAGCTGGGGTTGAGGCAGGTTGGGGAACTTCAAATCAAGGGCAGCTCGGTAACAACAGGTTATTATAAACAACCGGAGGAAAGCGAAAAACTTTTAAAAGACGGTTGGTTGCGCACAGGTGACCTTGGATATTTTGTTAAGGATCCCGAAGGAGGACCCGACGAACTGGTTATCTGCGGGCGGCTGAAAGATGTAATAATTATTGCCGGGAGGAATATATACCCACAGGATATAGAAAGGGCGGCCGGTTCAGTCGAAGGAGTCAGACCCGGCAATGTAATAGCCTTCGGCATCGGCAGCAGCCGCGGTAAAGAATCTATTGTTGTTGTAGCCGAAGTAAAAAACAGTGACTTTGCTTCTATTAAACATAACATTCGCTTTCGGGTCCTGTCTGCCTGTGGAGTTACTCCAAAAGAGATTGTACTGGTTAAAAAAGGAACCCTGCCAAAAACCAGCTCCGGTAAACTACAACGTAGCCTTTGCCGTGAGCAGTTCAGAAGTAACAAGCTGGAACCGGCTGAAATATAGAGCAACCGGACAGCTTTTCTGTTCGATAAAAAAGTGCCATTAAATAAGGAGGTAAATGATGAATAAAAAACCTGTCGTAATAATCGAAATGGATAGAAGCGGTAAAATTATAATTGAATTGGATCCGGAAAATGCTCCAAACACTGTTAGAAACTTTATTACGCTAACTGAATCAGGTTATTACAACGGCCTTATATTTCACCGGGTTATTCCAGGTTTCATGATCCAGGGTGGTTGTCCGGAGGGATTTGGAACAGGCGGGCCGGGCTATGCTATTAAAGGAGAATTCTCAGCCAATGGCCATAAAAATGAAATTAAACACAAAAGGGGCGTAGTATCAATGGCCAGGTCTCAGCATAATGATTCAGCTGGATCGCAGTTTTTTATCATGGTCAAACCAGCGCCGCACCTGAATGGCCAGTATGCTGCTTTTGGCCGGGTAACCGAGGGGATGGAGATTGTAGATAATATTGTCTCCGCTGCAACAGATCCACGTGACAAGCCGATCGAAGACCAGCGTATCAAGAAAATATCTGTTGAAAAGTTTGGTGTTGAATATGAGGCTCCGGAAAAAATTTAAGCAAGGATAGAATCATCAGCAACACCTGCAACTGACATATAGTCATTTCTTGCCAGATCAAGATCATACGGTGCCGGGTGAGGAGTGAAGTCTTTCTTAAAGAGCATCCTGACCACCGGTTGGTAGGCATAGCCTACTCTATTGGAAACTACAAGACCGCTTTCCCCATTGTTTAAGGTAACAAATGAACCTAAGGGATAAGCGGCAACAACAGCCATTAGAGCATCGATAATTTCCGGATCAAAATAATCACCACTCCACGATTGCATCATACCAACTGCTTCATGGGCCTGATAAGCTCCGCGGTAAGACTTATCTGATGTTATTGCATCGAAGACATCGGCCACAGCCACAATCCGGGCCAGGGCACTTATCTCCTTCCCCTTTAACCCCCGGGGATAACCCTGCCCCAGGCTCCGCTCATGGTGCTGAAGGATAATTTCTGCCACTCTTTCTGAAAAAAGCTTTGTTTTTCTAAATAAACCATAACCAAAGCGGGCGTGCTCCCTGACAGCTTCGAATTCTTTTTCGGTTAAACTGCCGGGCTTATGTAAAATCATCCTGGGGATACTGATATAACCAATATCATGAAGAAAAGCCCCTGTAGCTATCAGTTTCAGGGTATTCATGTCATAGTTCATCCTGGAAGCGATCAGGACTGAGATAAGGCTGCAGTTAACACTATGGGCAAACAGGTACCCGGCATAAGCACGTAAGTCACTGATCTGAATTACCGGGTTTCTATTATTCAGAAGTTCTTTGATCATTTTTTCCACAAAACTTTTAATATCTTTTTCCCTGCTATCGATTACTTTAGGATTTGGAGCCGGACTATCCAGATCCCTGATCAATCCTGCAATTAAGGCCTGGCCCTCACTGCGTGTTTCACTGCTTATTAACTCTTTAAAGACAGATCCGGACATTCGTGAATCATTAATATATAAATAGTCAATACCCATCTGTTTTAAATAATAGATATGTCTCGGGTTTATCTCCACATCCGTTTTCAAAAGAACCTGGCCTAAAAAACCAAGAACAGTTTTTTTATTGATCATCCCCGGTTCAACTTTACTAATATCTACCTTTCGCATACTCCAGTCTCCTTAAATGTTGACCATAAACAGATAAACCATACCAATTACCGGCCAGGATATGGATCCATGATATCACATACGGCAAAACCAAAAAATTCTATATGGCGATTTTAAATGGGGTTTTATCAGGCAAAACCTGTCAATCTTTTGGGATAAAACTTTCTTCGAGTACCGATAAGAACACAGTAACCAATTCCGGATCGAACTGGGTTCCAGCGCAGCTCTGTATTTCTTCAACAGCTTCATCAATTAACCTGGCAGAACGATAAGGTCTTTCATTTGTCATAGCATCAAAAGCATCGGCAATTGCCAGAATACGACACTCTATCGGTATTTCTTTGCCAACCAGGCCGAGGGGATAACCGGAACCATCCCAGCGTTCATGGTGTTTAAGAATTAAATCGGCAATTCCGTATAAATCGGCTGAAGCAGATGCAATACGATGTCCTTTTTCGGGATGTTTTCTCATTATTTTCCATTCATCATCGGTAAGCGGGCCTTCCTTATAGAGGATTTCATCCGGTATGCCAACCTTCCCCAGATCATGGACCTGTGCCAGTAAAACAAGGCGTCCCAGCTGCCTTTGAGGCAGGTTTATTTTTTTCCCGATCATACTGCACAACTCTTCCAGGCGGTTTGCGTGACCTGCCGTAATGAAATCTCTTTCAGCCAGAGCAGCCATCAATGATTTTATTATCTGAGATTTAGCCCCGGCGCCTGTATGAAGTTTATCAATGTACATGAGATCATCAGCTTCACGATATAGCTCCAGCAGGGATACATTTCCTTTTTCTGCTGTAGATATGCCCAGCGATACGCTTAAGGGCAAATCATCGTTACTACTATTATATTCTTCAAGTGATTTTTTAATTCGATCGACAATAACTGCTCCTATTTCCTTGCCGGCGTTAGAAAGAATTACAGCAAATTCATCCCCGCCAACCCGGGCCAGGAGATCAGTACGGCGCAGCGATTTTTTTATTATATCGGCACAGGTTAAAAGCATTTTATTGCCATGCTCGTGACCCAGTGTATCGTTGATCAGTTTTAAACCATCCAGGTCGGCAGCGATAATGGTTACCGGGTAAGAAACCTCATTGCCGGGGCGATTCAGTTCACGATCAAAATAAGCGCGATTGAAAAGCCCCGTCAACTGATCATGCACACTAAAATATTCAAGCTTTTCTTCGTACATTTTTCTGTCTGTAATATCACTGGCAACCATCACCAACCCATTCACTTCGCCGCGAATGTTCCTGAGTGGAGCCATTGAAAACTCAATATCAACCCTCTCACCATTATGACAGGTACAGGGATGGTCAATCCTGTAGAAAGATTTACCCTGCAGTGCCTGCAGAGCAAAACCTGAAACATTTTGTCTGTCGTTGTCAAGAAACATCCCGATATTTTTCCCGATCACTTCTTTTTCCGGCCATCCCAAGAGGCTTTCTGCAGCAGAGCTCCAACTTTTTATTTTCAGATTTCCGTCAAGAGCTATGACTGCAACCGGAGATGCATGTATCAAAGCCCTGTACATTTCTTTCGTTTCTTGCAGTGCCGCTATGTTCTGCTTGTGAACTGTGAGATCTGTACCGGTTAAAACATATAGGGTATCAGTATTTTCGGGCATTTTGAGGTAATTATAGTCCCAGAGGATACTGCAAATTTTACCGTCCTTCTGAATCAACTGTGTTTCGATACGGAAAGGCAACGCTGAAAGATCCAGAGAATCAAAAAAAGCCTTGTAAAGTTCAACTTCTTCAGGATGACAGAATATTTCCCAGAAATATTTATCTCTTGCTTCAGTCAGGTTAATCCCACTGATTCTTTCAGAAGCACTATTGATACGAATAATTCTACCCTTGGCATTTAAAAGAACGATTAAACAGTTTACAACATCGCTGGCGGCAACCAGCAACTCAAGTTCATTTTGTTGTTTATTGCTTTTCCTGTCGTTAACCACGATTTCTATTCACCTGTGCCTCTTAATATGTCAGTGCAATTCTGAAGTTGGCACCTCTATTACTTTAACAACGGCCAGATCCAAAGCACCGGTCAAATCTAAATCATATGGGTTCGGGTGCAACGCCATATCTTCACCCTTGTAAATTATCCTCACTACCGGCCTGAGAGCATAACCCGGTGTATTGGCAATAACAAAGCCGCTTTCTCCGTTGCTCAGGAACACATGAGTTCCTGCCGGGTAAGCAGCAATATTAGAAAGGAAGTGCCTGAGATAATCAAGGTGAAAATAATCTCCGCCCCAGGACATCAGCATTTCAATTGCCTGGTGGGTTCGATAAGCTTTGCGGTTAGGTTTATCTGAGGTAAGCGCGTCAAATACATCAGCAATTGCCAACAGGTGAGCGGCATCACTAATCGCTCCATTACCCAACCCTTTTGGGTAACCCTGACCGCGATAGCGCTCGTGATGCTGAAGAATAATTTTTCCTGCTTCCGGAGAATAAAGGGGAAATTTTTTAAATAGCTCAAACCCGTATGAAGGATGCTGAATTACCATTTCAAACTCATCGCTGGTTAATTCACCCTTTTTATTGATTACAGCAGGTGGAACTGCAACCATGCCCATATCATGAAGAATAGCCCCAAGGGCTATCTCTTTTAATTCTTCCCTGTTATAATTCAACTTTGCCGCCATCAGGGTAGTTATAACGGCACAATTAACCGAGTGGGCAAAAAGATAACCGTCAATTGAGCGTATGTCGGCAAGCTGAACAACAATATCTTTATTAGCAACTATTTCATCAATTATTCTTTCCACAAGATTTATTATTTCCTGATCTTTAATATTGATTCCCTTGTTGTTGGCACTGGGGGAATCGACATTTTTGATAATTTGCGAAACTAAAACCCTGCTTTCATTGCGCAGTTCGTCGCTGAGAGTGTCTTTAATATTAACATCTCCCATGCGCTGATCGCAAATATAAAGGGTTTTTATTCCGATTTGTTTAAGATAAAATATATGCTGCGGTTTAATTGCCACACCCGAGTTAAGAAGAACCTGTCCTGAAAAACCAAAGACGGGCTTCCCGGTTACCATCCCGGGTTGAGCAAGATCGGTGGATATTCTTCTCATCGTTAATCTCCCTGAATAAATAATACTTCAATAGAATTTGAGTGTTATTTATGCTCTGTCTCTCTGCTACCCTCTAATTCTATGTTAAAATGTATATCCCTGCCTATTATGGATAATATTTTTCATCTTACTATATAAGTTTACAATTTGCAAATAGTCTCACTTATTCGATTTAATTTTTTCTTAATAATAGCTAATAATTGTCGATATCTACATTAGGCTCTTAACAAAGAAAAGGAGGTAAATGAATTATGATTCAAAGCATAGCCTCCATGGCCGTACAAATGCAGCAGGAAAACCTGGAAGCAGAAGTGGCAGTAAGAACAGCTCAAAAAGTTCTCGACACTGCCAGACTACAGGGAGAAGCCCTGGTGGATATGATTGATATGCAGAGTGAAATATACTCACACCTCGGCAAAAATATCAGCACCCTGGCCTGATGCGCACTGTTCACTGCTGTATGTTCAATGCCTATCTCCGCAGGAAGTTGCGGAGATTTTTTTATTGACGCCATGTCCCTTTTGAGCTATATTTAATATTAATTTAAATATTTGGTAATGAAAAAAATCATTGGACAGCTATGGTATTTTTCAGACATATACAAGACCACAGCGAGGAACGCAGATGAATTTTGTATTAATCAACGAAGAACGCTGCAAAGGTTGTGGCTACTGCATTCTAGCCTGCAACAGCGATTGCCTTTCCATCGGGGAAAGTAATCGAAATAAAAACGGATACAGCTATGTTGTTTTTCACAAGGAAAATAGATGTAAAGGCTGTGCTATGTGCGCCCGGGTCTGCCCTGATGCTGCCCTGGAAATTTACTGCAGAGAGGAGCAAATTTGATCAACGAAAAAGAATTGCTTAAAGGCAATGTCGCTCTCGCCCGTGGTGCAATAGATGCCGGATGCCGTCATTATTTTGGTTACCCTATAACCCCGCAGAATGATATACCCGAATACCTGTCAGCAGCACTTCCAAAAATTGGAGGAGTTTTTTTGCAGGCTGAAAGCGAGCTTGCCGCAATCAATATGGTCATGGGAGCTGCAGCTGCCGGCAGGATGGCAATGACCTCTTCTTCAGGCCCCGGGATCTCACTTATGCAGGAAGGCTTATCATATATGGCCGGTTCGGAGCTGCCAGCCCTAATCGTTAATATTTCCCGCAGCGGCCCGGGTCTCGGCGGTATTGCACCCACCCAGGGAGACTATTTTCAGGCAACACGCGGCGGAGGACATGGAGATTATCGCCTTATTGTTTTAGCACCTAACTCTGTCCAGGAAATGTATTCACTGGCAGGTGCAGCTTTTAAACTTGCCATTAAATACCGTAACCCTGTAATGATCCTTGGCGATGCAATTCTGGGCCAGATGAAAGAACCGGTACTGGTATCAGCTGAAACTATACAGCCATATGATCAATCCCGGGCCCTGACAGGTGCTCATAATCGACCTGCCAGGCTGATTAAATCGCTCTATCTTGCCGACGGCGAAATGGAAGCTCATAACTGGAAACTTAACGACAAGTACAATCTTATAAAATATAATGAAGTAAGAGTTGAGTTAGATTGCCCCGACGATTGCAGCCTTGCTGTTGTAGCTTTTGGTTCCTGCAGCCGCATTGTCCGCACTGCAGTGGAAAAGATCCGGGATCTCGGCTTTAATATAGGACTCATTCGTCCAATCACTTTATTTCCTTTTCCGGAAAAAGAAATCCAGGCTATAGTTAAGTCCACGCCAACCTTACTGGTAGTTGAAATGAACACAGGACAAATGGTTGATGATATACGTCTGGCCAGCAGCGGAGAAGGCGAGATCTTTTTTACAGGATACCCGGGAGGAACTGTTCCCACTCCAGAACAAATTGAAAATAAGATTAAAGAAATACTAAGAATTAAAGGAGAAGTTAAATGAAAAACGTAAAAGATAGAATAATTTATGCTTCTCCCCGATCTTTAAAAGACAACCTGTTCCATTTCTGTCCAGGTTGTCACCACGGCCTGGCTCACCAGCTGGTTGCCCGGACAATTGATGAATTGAGCCTGCAAGAAAATGTTGTAGGAGTTATCGGCGTAGGCTGTGGGGTTTTTCTATACGATTACATAAACATTGATTGCTGCGAAGCTCCCCACGGAAGGGCCCCGGCCGTTGCAACAGGAATCAAGAGGGCAATTCCCGGTCTGGCAGTTTTCACTTACCAGGGTGATGGAGATCTTGCTGCGATTGGGACCAGTGAAATTTTTCATGCTGCCAACAGGGGAGAAATGATAACAGTTATTTTCATAAACAACGGCATCTATGGCATGACCGGGGGGCAAATGGCCCCGACAACATTACCCGATCAAAAAACTACAACAACACCATTCGGCCGACAGCCTGAAAAAGAAGGGTATCCCCTGAAAATGGCTGAATTACTGGCTTCACTTGAAGGGACTGCCTTTTCAGCCAGGGCATCGCTCCATAATGTCAGGGAAGTCAGAAAAGCTAAACTGGCAATAAAACGGGCTTTTCAAGCCCCGTTAAAAAACAAAGGCCTGGGAATGGTTGAACTGCTGTCAGCATGTCCGACAAACTGGCAGCTTTCTCCCGATAAATCGCTAGCGCATATTGCTGATAAAATGATCCCGGCCTTCCCGTTGGGAACATTCAAAGATACACTATGATTCTTGTGAGGGAAGTGATCACATCGACTACTCGGTAATAATATCAGGATTTGGCGGGCAGGGTGTTCTAATGATGGGTGAATTGCTGGCTTACTGTGGCATGAAAACCGGTATGAATGTAACCTGGATGCCTGCTTACGGGGTGGAAATGCGTGGAGGAGCAGCAAATTGCACGGTTGTTCTATCACATAAACCGATTGGCGCTCCCCTGACAGGGACACCTGATGCCGTAATTGCCATGAGCGAACCGGCCGCGCAAAAATTCGCCTCCCGTTTGCAACCTGATGGGCTATTGATGGTAAACAGCTCCCTGGTTGACAAAGATGTTTTCCCTGCCGGTAAAATTAGAATGATTAAAGTGCCTGCCGCTGAACTGGCAGCAGCTGCCGGTAATGAAAGAATGGCCAACCTGGCCATGCTGGGTGCTTTTTTTGCAGAGACAAATATAATCGACTACAGCCGGGTAACCGGCCAGTTGACTTCTTTTCTTCCTGCTCACAAAAAAAATCTTGCTGCCGGTTTCAAAGAAGCTTTGCAGCAAGGCAAGCATTACATAGAATCTCAGTTATAATTTTCAACTGGTTTTTTCAGCCTGCTTTTACTATACGACATAGGCAGTCATAATAGGCAGCCTGATCGCCCATATCAGTTCTATAATCAGCTGTAAGACTATTTACTGCTGCACCGCTTTTATGCCACCATCCTTCATATACCATGACAGTGCAGTGAGGAATTGCTTCGGTAATCGAAATTTTTACCTTGATTTTTCCGCGCTTTGTTTCAACAAAAACGACACTGCCTTCCTCCAGCTCTTCCTCGGCAGCTAGCGCTTTACTTATATAGGCCAGCGGTAATGAAACTTCTTCGGGCAAACGATGAGAAGAATGAATGGAATCTCGGGGGTGAGGCGTCACAAACCAGTATTTATAGCCTTCCTCGATTAACCTTGCATTCCCTATTTCACGGGAATTTTTATAAACAGGCAGCCCCCCGGAGCCATTTTCTTCAGCCTCAGAAGAATAAAAACAATATTTTTGACCAGGGGTTTTAAAAATACGGTCGCTCCAGGGAATTGAATCTCCCTGCTCAGGCAGCAGAGGTCCACTCTCTTTTAAAGCCTGCAGGGTAATACCGCTTTTCAACGTCAGCGGTCTGATAAGCCTGGTTATCAATTCATCTTCTGCCAAGTCGGGGTAACCTTTCACACCCATTCTACCTGCCAGTTCAGCTATAAACCGATATTCCGCCCTGCATTCACCGGGAGGTTTGATCGCCTGTTTGCTGTAAACAATATACTGGTGGCTCATTGAGTTGTAAAAGAGATCATCGTTTTCCAGGATATGGGTTACGGGTAAAACCAGATCGGAAGCTAATGCAGTATCGGTTAAGAAAAGTTCAGCCGTTACAATGAAAGGTACTTTCTTAAACGCTTTACGCAGAGCATTGCTGTCCCCAACCTGAACCAGGGGATTGGAACGGCTGATATATAAAAATTTTACCGGTGGGTCTTTAAGGGTTCCCAGGGCACTGGCAAACTCAGGCTTTGCATATCGTCGATGAACCGGATTTAGATCACCACCTTCCAAAAAAACCTGGTCGATAAGAGAGTTCACCCGGAAGTTGGCATAACTGGCCCCTCCTCCGGCTATCCCGATGTTACCGGTCAGGGCTGCAAGAGCATCAATTGCTCTCACTGAATTTCCCCCGTTGCTGTGCCGCTGCATTCCTATACCGATTAATATTGATGCAGGCTTGGATTGGGCATACTCTTCAGCCAGCTCAACTATCTTCTCTGGCTTTATACCACATATTTCAGCAGCAGTTTCGGGGGTAAACTCTGAACATAAAGCAGCATATTGTTCAAAACCCTTACTGCTTTCATTAATAAAATCCAGGTCGTGCATGCTCTTTTTAATGATTACATTTGCCATAGCCAAAGCCAGTACTCCGTCAGAAGCAGGATTTACCCTTACATATTGATCCGCAATTGCTGCCGAGGCAGTTTTAAGAGGGTCAATTAAAATTACTTTTGTACCATTTTCACGGGCTTTTTTAATATAGGGAAGCAAATGCAACTGCGTATTAGCCGGATTCCTGCCCCAAATAATTACTAACCTGGAATTGATCAGGTCCTGATGGGGATGAGACAATACATCACCAAAATCGTAGCGTTGCGCAGCTAAACCGGCAGCCCAGCAAAGGCTACCCCTGTGCACGGTGCATCCACCAAGGGCGCTAAAAAATCGCGATTCCAGGTTTTTCAGCAAGCCCCCATAACCGCCGTCATAATAATGCAGTAATGACAAAGGCCCGTATTGTGATATAGAATTGTCTATTCTCCGGGCCATAATTTCTAAAGCTTCAGGCCAGCTTATTCTTTTTAAAACTCCATCTTCTTTTTTCAAAGGGTAAAGCACCCTTTGCGGGTGCCTGTTTTGTTTGAGTAAATGTTTACCTTTATTGCAGATGAACCTGCCTGTAACCGGCTGCCTGCTATCTGGTTTTATCGATATTATTTCTCCATTTTCGACCGAGACCTCCAGACTGCATTGGTCCCAGCAGTCATAAGGGCAAGCTGTATAATGTATATCCACCGAATCACCAACTCAAACTGACATATATTTGCTAATTACCTAAGCTTTAACTTTTTCTATGAGAGCTTTCATATGCTCCAGGGTAGTACCACAGCAACCACCAACAATATTAGCGCCATTTTCCAGGCACTGTATAACCCCGTTGGCAAAATCATCGGGACTCATATTATACGTGGTTATGCCATCTTTAAGAACCGGCATCCCCGCATTGGGCTGAACCAGCAGAGGCATATCTGTTTCCCTGCGAAACTGTAAGACCAGCTCAGCCATATCCTGAGGGGTTAAATCTCCGCAATTGGACCCTGCAACATCAGCACCATGTTTTTCAAGCGCCATGGCAACATCGGCCACACTGTTGCCCATTATTGTGCGCCCGCCTTTATTAAGAGTGGTGAAAGACATGGTAACGATTACAGGTAAATCTGTAGCCTCTTTACATCCCTGCAGAGCACAGACAGCTTCCCTCAAATCGGTCATTGTTTCTATAATTAACCCATCTACCCCTGCTTCAGCTAGTAACGCCGCCTGTTCCCTGTAGTTTCTGATAAACTCCTCTTCAGTATACTCGCCATAGGGCTTCAGCAGGCGCCCTGTCGACCCCATATCGCCAAAAACAAATTGGTCACTGCCTGCTGCATCACGGGCCAGCTTAACACCGGCGAAATTAATTTTTCTTAAATCTAATTCGAGACCATGAGACTCAACGTAAATACGATTCATGGTAAAGGTATTGGTTGTCAGGCAATCAACGCCCAACCGGGCGTAATCGAGGTGAAAGTTATAAATTTCATCTGCAGCAGTAAGATTTAGGTGACCTCCTGTACCGATTCCGCGCCTGTCCAGCTCGGTTCCCATAGCTCCATCAAATATCATTTTCTTTTTAAGCTCGATATTTTTTAAAAAATTCATGCGCATCACTTCTTTCTGTGGAACAGCAATAAAAGGATCTGGGCCAAGGCTGATCCCGGGATTTATAATATATTATAACAAATCAAACTGTTATACTATAGTTAAATTTGGATTTAATATTATTGAAAGCGAGGCAGATTATATGTTAAAAACTTTAAAGCGCCTGGTTTTCCTGGCAGCCCTGTTTTTAACCATACTGTTTGTTGTCTTTATTATAAACCAAACCAGCCAGCTTGTGATGCTGGCCTCCGGTATTCATGAAACGCTGGGGAATATTGTATTGTTTTTTCTTATAGCTTTATACATTGTTTTGCTTGCCATCCCCCTGGCAGCCCTGATCAGCAGGCCATCAGCCTTAATTCCTCCTGAAGATCAAGAAGGAGAGCAGTACCTTTTGTATATCCGAAGACTTGTTAAAAGGCTCCAAAATAATCCCGCTTTAAGTGAGATGGTAATTAAAGCTGATGATTTAACTACAGTAAGCGATGCAGTTACCGTCCTGAACAAAAAAGCCGATGAAAAAATCAAAGATACTGCCTCCAATATATTTGTCATAACAGCTATATCACAATATGGAGCCCTGGATGCCATGATTGTAATAATCTTTCAGCTGAGAATGATCTGGCAGGTTGCCCTTATCTACAACCAGCGCCCAAACCTTCGCGATCTTATTTACCTGTACAGTAACGTTTTTGCCACAGCTTTTTTGGCAACCAAAATAGAAAACCTGGAAATTCTTGAAGATCAGCTCGAGCCAGTTATAGCTTCCGTTATGGGCAGTTCGCTCTCCTCTCTTACACCAGCCTTCAACACCGCAGCCAATATAATTACCAACTCAGTTATCCAGGGATCGGCCAATGCTTTTTTAACCTTAAGGGTAGGGGTTATAACCAGGCACTATTGCGCCTCGTTGGTTAAGCCGGAAAGAAACAGTATACGTAGTACCGCTATAGTTCAGGCTGCTTCCATGCTTGCTGTTGTTCTCGGTGAATCAACTTATAAAGTAACAAAAGCAGTTTTAAAAGCAACAGCTAAAGCAGGAAAACGGCCATTTCGTTACGGACAGGATCTGATGACAAAAACTTCAAAAAAGACCTGGGAAACAGGAAAATTAACTTTGCATAAAAGTGAAGAATTGGCAAAAAAAATTGGAGAATCGATAAAATCACGTAGTGGAAAATTCAAGTATCGTTTTCTAAAGCCTAAGGCAGATAATGATGAGTAAGAAGTAGATTTAAAGCCACCTATATTAAAGAAGCAGGCCTTTTTAGCCTGTAATTCTTTAAAAAAAGTGTATTTTCAAAATGCCTCTCCCGTTAAAAGTTTCTTACATAATAATACTCCGGCATCGGCTTCATTAACCCAGTAATCCGTACCAACCAGGTGGGAAACCTGTTCGTCTATCTGGCTCCCGCCAATGATTATATAGGGTTTTTTCGGCCATTTTTCCGTTTCTTCCCGGAGAATTTCTATAGTCTGTTTCATACTGTCATATGATGCCGTAATAAGACCGGAAAGACCAATGATATCAGGTTGAAGCTTGGCAGACTCTTCCACAAACCTGTCAGGAGGCACATCTACACCAAGGTCATAAACTGTGAATCCATGACAGGAAAGAAGCATTTTAACTATATTCTTGCCCAAATCGTGGATATCTTCCTTGACAGTACCCAGGACAACGGTTCCAGATGCCTTGTTAGCCTGACTTGAGTTTTTCAGTGCCGGGCTGATCAGTTCCATGACCTGCCTCAAAATTTCACCGGCCATAATCAGTCCGGCAATAAAATATTCTCCTTCACTGTATCTCTCCCCCACTAAACGCATGCCTTCCTGGCAATCATAAACAATTTTCAAAGGGTCTTCACCGGCTGCAAGCCTTTCCTTCACCAGTTTGATTGAATCTTCTTCCCTTAGATCAGCTACATAACTGATCAAATTTTTCGCTTCATCAGTCATGCTAAACCTCCCCATTGTGTATACCCAGAGTTGTCGTGAAGCGAAGGTAGTCGCTACGGCAGATGAACCAACCCCAGCTTACGGGTTTATCAGTATAATCATAAAATATATGCTCCAGGTTAAAAGCTGAAGAACCGATTGGCATCTTCAGTAATTTTGCTTCTTCTTCGTTGATTACTGTTGCTTCTATACTTAAATTACCATATTTGAAATCCCCGCTTATTTCTCCCCTAAACAAACCGCGAAGCGAGGTTACCTCTAACTCCGATTCAACCAGGGCCCTTTTAGGATCATATATCAGGTATTCGCGATGATAAATAAGGGGAAGAACTTCCCTGGTTAGCAATCTGCGAATATATATAATTCGTTGTTTTTCCGATAGATCCAGTTTTTGAGCTACACGAAGATCTGCCGACATAATACTGGCTTCAAGGATGGAGACATTAGTTTGTTCATCGTTAAAAATATCCTGAAGCGCTTTTAACTGGAAAGTTGCAGTTTCTAGTTTTATCGGTTTAACAAAAGTGCCCCTTCCCTGGGCTGTATCAACCAGGTCCTGGTCGGCTAGTATGTTAATAGCCCGGCGTACTGTCATTGGAGATATCTGGTATTGTTTACATATCTGCGACTCAGAAGGAAGCCTGTCCCCCGCCCTAAGCACTCCGGAAGCAATTTGCTGCTTGAGCAGATAGACAAGCTGAAGATAGGCCGGCTCAAAAGAATTACGGTCTATACCTGTTATGGAAATCAACTCTTCCGTTTTTTTGTTATTTCCCATTTTCATATTACCGTCTTATTATTTAAAAAATATTGTAATATAATTATACTATTAAGGATTAATATAACTTGAAGAAATAATAAAGTCAACCATATTGACAAACTTATATATATAAATATATAATATTTTATGACAGATTTTTTTCATTCATAGCACTTTTCGAAAACGGGAGGTGATATGGAGTTAATTGCTTCAAATTTCTAACATTAACCAATTAGGAGGTAAAAATGCAGGAAAAACTTTTTAATTCCATTGTGGAAATGCGTGAAGAAGAAGCGCTTGCTTTGGCCAAGGAAAGCCTGGAGGGTGGCGCTGATCCCCTTGAAATGGTCGATCTATTTCGTAAAGCAGTTGAAGAAGTCGGGAACCGATATGAAAAAGGTGAATACTTCTTACCAGAACTGATGATGACCGGCCAGATCATGAACCAGCTGGCAGAACTTACCAAGGATAAAATCGTCGAAGGCAGCGCAGACTCCGGAAAATCCCGGGGTAAGGTTATGATAGGCACTGTAAAAGGTGATATCCACGATATTGGTAAAAATATTGTAATATTCATGCTCGATGCAAACGGTTTTGAAGTTAAAGACCTTGGCGTCGACATATCCCCGGAAAAGTTCGTTGAAGAGGCAAAGGCATTTGAACCACAGATAGTCGGGATGAGCGCCCTTTTAACCCTGGCAATCGAACCGATGAAAGAAACTGTTGAAGCATTTGAAAAAGCCGGTCTGAGAGACAAGGTGAAAATTATGGTCGGCGGAGCACCCATTAACGATGCGATTCGCGAACACGCCGGTGCTGACGGCTGGGGCAAAGATGCTGTTGAAGCCGTTTCTCTGGCCAAAAAATGGGTAGGGGGTGCATAAGATGTTGACTGATAACTGGAAAAGCCTGACACCTGATGAGAAGTTTCAAACCCGTTTTGATAAATGGATGAACCAGGAAGGGGTAGAATTTGCTCCTGGGGCAAAAGAAGCATACCTGGAAAGAAGTCAGATGATTAAGGATGCTATCGAGCTAAAAAAACCTTCGCGTATACCGGTCTGCCCCATGATCGGCTTTTTCCCGGCTTACCATGCCGGAGTATCCTGCGAAGATGTAATGTATGACTACGACAAGCTGAAGATGGCCTGGACTAAGTATCACCGGGATATGCAGCCCGACAGCATGGCTGGCTCATTCCTGATGAGTTCAGGTAAAACCCTTGAGCATCTCGGTTACACGCTATATAAATGGCCGGGACACGGAACAAACCCCAATACTCCCTACCAGTGCTGGGAAAAAGAATATATGATGGCAGATGAGTACGATGATCTGATCAATGACCCAACCAGGTACTGGATGACCAAGTATATGCCGCGGATCTTCGAAGCTTTTGCACCATGGCAAATGCTCGGTCCATTCACCGATATCATTGAGCTGCCGTTCGTACCGGCGACAATGATTCCCTTTGGCATTCCCGATGTCCAGGAATCGCTAAAAAAATTAATTGAAGCCGGCAACCTGGCCATGGAATGGATCCAGGCCGTTGGCGCCACTGACGGTGAAACCATGGCTACCCAGGGGATCCCGCCATTCTTAGGCGGCATGTGTAAAGCACCATTTGATACCCTGGGCGACACTCTGCGCGGGACCCAACCCCTGATGCTCGACATTTTCCGTCAGCCGGATAAAGTTTTAAAGGCAATGGAAGTGTTGATTCCAATGAATATCGAAATGGGAGTTCGTTCCGCTACAACAAACAACTGCCCAATGGTTTTCATACCACTGCATAAAGGTGCAGATGGTTTCATGTCAAAAGATCAGTATAGAAAATTCTACTGGCCACAGCTTAAAGCGGTAATGCTAGGGTTGATCGAGGAAGGCCTTGTTCCCCTTCTCTTTGCCGAAGGTGGTTACAATGAAAGACTCGACATTATTAATGACCCTGAAGTTCCCGCCGGAAGGTCAATGTGGTATTTTGACACTACCGATATGGAAAAAGCAAAAGCGGCACTTCATGGGCAGGCTTGTATCTGCGGCAACCTTCCTGCTTCTGTATTCCAGGCTGGCAAACCGCAAGATGTAGAAGAATACGCAAAGAACCTGATTGAGACAATCGGTAAAGATGGTGGTTTCATTTTAGGTAACGGTTCCGTTCTTGACGAGGCACCGTCCGAGAATGTTAAAGCCATGTTTGAAGCAGGCCGTAAGTACGGTAGTTAATAACCTCTTTTCTTACGAGAAACGGCGATCCGCGTAATTAACGGGTCGCCGTTTCTTTATTTATTTGACTTAACTCCAGCCAACTCAGCTCATCAGTAATACCATTAAAGCCTTTTCTGTATGCATTCTATTTTCAGCCTGATCATAAATGACGGAATGTGCGCTATCCATAACCTCGTCAGTAACTTCAACTCCCCGCATTGCCGGCAGGCAGTGCTCAAATATTACATTTTTATCGCATTTTGATATAATTTCAGAGGTAACCTGGAATGGCGCAAATAGCTTTCTTCGTTCATCTTCTTCCTCTTCCTGACCAATCCACCACCATACATCAGTATAGATAACATGAGCCCCTGAACAGGCTTTATCAATATTATCTGTATGCATATAAGTGCCCCCTGAAAGCTGATTGTTTCTATGAAATATATCACTATAATCGGTCAGTATTGCATATTTTTTAGGGCTGCAGTGGACAAAGTTCAAACCGAGCTTCGAACAGATTACCCCAAGGGAATGAGCCGGCTGAGTCCGATCACCGAAAAATACAACTTTCTTCCCGTTTAAATCGTTAAACTGCTCCATTACAGTATAAATATCAGCCAGGGCCTGGCAGGGGTGGTTCTTTTCTGTCATACCATTAATAACCGGGACAGTGGCGCTATCAGCAAGTTCTTTCATTTCCTCATAATTGTTCCAGCGAATCATTATAGCGTCAAAAAAACGGCTTAACACTTTAGCTGTATCGTAAATACTTTCTTTTTTGCCAAGATGTATCTCACCCGGTTTTAAATATGTTACATAACCTCCAAGCTGCTGAATGCCAAGTTCAAAAGATATCCTGGTCCTGGTAGAGGGTTGATCAAAAATACAGCCAAGAGATTTATGCTTCAGATAAGGGTGAAACAAACCTCTTTTTGCCTCCAGTTTCAATTCACGGGTCGTTTCAAGTATGAGCATAATTTCTTCACGGGAATAATCATCCAGATCCATAAAATCACGGCCGCTTAAACTATTCAACATTGCCACTCCCTTCTATAAGTTGAAATACCTGTTCGATAAAAATCACAATAATTTTATACTGCTGGTTGCTGTTGTGTTATACAGTGTATGTTACCGCCTCCCAGTAGAATTTCTCTTGCTTTTATACCGATTACTTTTCGTTCGGAAAACAGCTCTTTCATTTTGCTGATAGCCGATTGATCTGCTGGATCATCAAAAAGAGGCATAACAATACCTTCATTGGCCATGTAAAAATTCACATATGAAGCAGCCATCCGATCACCTTCACGTCGCGGTATAGTGCCTTCAATTCTATCCACTCCCTCACATTCATCGGCACTGATTAAAACCGGATTCGGCTGAACAACTTTGTGCACTTTCAGTTTACGCCCGCGCGCATCAGTTACAGTGGATAGAATTTCATAAGCTTTCGTGGATATATCATGTTGCGGATCTTCCCGACTGTCTGTCCAGTTTAAAATCACCTCGCCCGGTTTACTAAAACAGCAGAGGTTATCTACATGTCCATTTGTTTCATCATTATAGCAACCTTGTGGCAGCCAGATTATTTTCTCTATCTTAAGATATTGCTTCAGATAGTTTTCAATTTCATGTTTCGATAAACCTGGGTTACGGTTAGGGTTTAACAAGCATTCCTCGGTAGTTATTAAAGTGCCCTGTCCATCCACATGAAAGGATCCACCTTCCAAAACAAGTGGCGCTTTATAGCGATCAACCCCGGCAATTTCAGCAACCTTGGCAGGAATTAAATTATCCTGATCCCAGGGGAAATATAAACCTTCATCAAGCCCTCCCCAGGCATTGAATTCCCAATCGATTAGCCGTAATCCGCCCTGATCATTCTTTACAAAGGTAGGACCCACATCTCTCATCCAGGCATCATTACTGGACATTTCAACAACTCTTACTGAAGAAGGCAGACTATTACGGGAGTTCAGATACTGGCGAGACGACACACACATAGTTACTTTTTCAAAGTTGCTAATTGCCTTGGCTACTGCAACAAAAGCTTTTTCAGCAGGCTTTGCACCGAGCCGCCAGTTGTCAGTACGTTCAGGCCAAATCATCCAGCATCCTTCATGAGGTTCAAATTCTCCCGGCATGCGGTAACCATCTTCAGCCGGAGTGCTGTCTAATAAAACCGACATCAATACCCCTCCCCCTGTAAATTATATATATTAATTCCAGTTTAATTTTTAATTATCCTTTAGAATAGCATACATATTATGCTTTTTTCCTTTACCCATGATCTTATTTCATAACATTGCAGCGCTTCAACTGCGAGCCTGCGCGTGGGCGGCCTCGCAAAGGGGGGGGAAGAGCGTTCTCTAAGTTTTAATTACTGCCACCTATGCTCACGATCGTTGCGTGCAAAAGGGCAACGCTTCAGCTGCGGGTCTCCGCTCAGGCTCCCCTTACGATAGGCGGTTTTGTTCTTCCTTTGGAACCCGCTTACTGAGAGCTTCACTCATGATCGTTGCGCGCCTGATTGCTACGCTTCAACTGCAAGCCTGCGCCTGGGCAACCTCGCAATAAGTGGGGGTGAGTTCTTTTTTTCCTTAATTACTGCCACCTTTGCTCACGATCGTTGCGTGCAAAAGGGCAACGCTTCAACCGCAGGTCTCCGCTCAGGCTCCCCTTACGATAAGCTCATCCGGAGCTTGCGACGGCGGCCGACCTCCGTGTCGGCCGGCCTGCTCCAACCCTTGTTTCAGCTGCCCTTTTTGCTACTCTCTCTATGTTCGCGCCAGGTGAACAGTAATTTATGCAAACTGTTAGCTCAGCTGATCAATATATAAAACATAACTACATCTGAATTAGAAGCTGCACAACAACTGCAAGTATGCCGTTGATGCCGGTAACCGTAAGCGAACATAAAGCGAGCGCCGGCAGGTGCCGGTGAAGTGAGGCCGTGAGCAGACCGGCCGACAAGGAGGTCGGCCGCTGAGTGCTGAGCCACGGACGGCGAATCACGAAGAAAGTCCAGGCGAAGGGTTGAAACTGAGCCGTTGCAATGGCGCGCAGAGCGATCCGTGAGCGCAGGTTACTGCAGCAACCAAGCCCCCCCAGGCGAGCAGTAATATTTGCAAAAGTATGTTCAACTAAAAAATATGTATTTGGCTTTTTAACTGGTTTGAGTAATCTTATGCGCAACCAGTCTGCCGTTGATGCCGGTAACCTTAAGCGAACATAAAGCGAGCGCAGGCAAAGATATACCATTTAATCAACACTGGCCGCAAAAAATGATATAATCAATGAGAATAACGATAAACAACAATACTTACTCTAACAGTGAGACAAAATAAACGGAGGATTATATATTAATGAAAACCGCAGTAATTGCCTGCAAAACCCTTGAAGACGAAGTCAACCGTGCTGTTGAAATGGCCGGCCACCCATACCAAATCCATTGGATTGAATCGGGGTTGCATAACTACCCGGACAAACTCAGGGATAACCTGCAGCAGTGTATAGATAACATAACTGACAAAGAATATATCGTGATGATTTTTGGTCTTTGTGGAAATGCATTGCTTGGTTTAAGTTCAAAAAATGCTACAATTATAATACCCAAGGTAGATGATTGCATATCGCTCTTTTTGGGCGGAAATCAAAACAGGCGCAGGCTTGAGAGCAAAGCTAAAGCATATTACCTGACCAAGGGCTGGTTAAGATATGAAAATAATATATGGCAAGAGTACCAGCGTAGCGTTGAACGATATGGAGCTGAAAAAACCCGATCCATTTTTAAAATAATGCTTAAACATTATACCCATCTGGTTGTTATCGACACTGGAGCTTATGACACCGAGGGTTTTATTAAAGAAACAAAAAAAATCGCCGAAGTTCTTGACCTTGAGTTAAAAGTTGTACCTGCCGAATTGGGTCTGCTGGCAGATGCGCTTGAATTTAAGTGGGAAGATGACTTTGCAGTCATCAAACCCGGAGATGAAATAACCATGCAGAGTATGGGCAACTGCACAAACTTCCTGGGTCAGGATCAAGCTTTTCAGGCTCTGTAAACTATTTACCGGAAGTAACAGAGTTACAATCCTGTATTATACTGACATTAATCAGCGCTATATGTTTCGGGTTACATTAAAAATACAGGGAGGTTTAAAATGAAAGCAATTACAGCTAGAATACGTCATTACATTTTTAAAGTGGTTATCCGTATCCTCGTTTTCCCTGAGCCGGAAACAATAACCGGACCTGGTTCGATTAACAGGATTCCCGAATTGCTATTAGAAAAGAACATTAAAAAAATCCTCGTAGTAACAGATGCTGATCTGGTCAAAATAGGGCTGATTGATAAATTGCTTAAAGCATTAACCGCTGATAATATAGAGTATGTTATATACAGCGATGTTAAACCAAACCCGACAATTAAAAATGTCGAAGACGGATTAAACGTCTATCAAAATAACAACTGTTCAGCCGTAATCGCTTTCGGAGGCGGTTCTCCAATAGACTGTGCAAAAATAATCGCCGCTAAAACCACCAACAAGAAACCGATCAGGAAAATGAAAGGCCTTTTCAAGGTATGGCGTAAACTGCCGTATCTTATTGCCGTACCAACAACTGCCGGAACCGGATCGGAGGCAACTATAGTAGCAGTAATATCTGATCCTGATAATCGAGAAAAATTCGCAATCAACTCACCAAACCTGACTCCTGCTGCCTGTATTTTAGATCCCGAATTACTGGTTGGCCTTCCAAAACATTTAACCTCAACCACCGGAATGGATGCCCTTACTCATGCGATAGAGGCATATATAGGCTTGATTGGTTCCCCCTTCACTAATGAACTGGCTTTAAAAGCAACAAAACTTATTTTTGATCACCTGGAAACTTCTTATCGTGATAACACCAACCTTGAAGCCCGCGAAGCAATGCTTCGTGCCTCTCATTATGCCGGCAAAGCTTTTACCCGTGCCTACGTTGGTTATGTTCATGCTGTAGCTCACAACCTGGGAGGGTATTATAGTATTCCCCACGGACTGGGCAATGCTGTTGTATTACCCCGGGTCCTGGAACTCTCTAAAAATGAACGATCTATTGCTAAAATGGCTGAAATGGCCCGTTTTGCAGGACTTGGAAGTGATCAAGACAGTAACGATTCTTTATGCACCAGGTTAATTGAAAAAATCAAGAATATGAACTCAGCAATGGATATCCCAACAGCATTCGAAGAAATAGTTGAAAGCGATATCCCTGAACTGGCAAAAAGAATAGAAGAAGAAGGGAATCCAACTTACCCGGTTCCTAAACTATTATGGCAAAAAGATTTTGAGAATCTGCTGTACCAGCTAAAAGCCTGACATAAAACATAGTCCTTTATTATGAAAAGCGGCCATCTTACAATTACCCGTAGAGCCGCTTTTTATAATAAAAAACACCCGTACAATCATATAATTAATCATTACTTATATAATTCTTCCCGTTAAGAAGGAATCACCCATTCTTATCAAGAAGGGGTATACATACCAAAAACCTGGAGGTTTGTATATGAGTGTTATTGAAAAAGCTAAAGATTTAGGCAAGGAAATACGCAAGACCCCGGAATACAAAGAGTTAGAAAGAGCTACCCATAATGTTAAAGGCGATTCAGAAGCTAACAAGATGATTGAAGATATTCAGGAGATACAGCAGCAGATACAATTCGCCCAACAATCGGGTGTAGACCCAAGTCAGGATCAAATAGATCAATTTAACAACCTGAAAAGCAAAATGGATACAAGCCTGACAATTCAAGCATATGCTAAAGCACAAAATGATTTTAGCCAGTTCATGCAGAACGTTAATAATGCAATTGGCGAAGGCATTGAGCCACAGACTCAATCAGGGGAGTAAAAATATATATCTCGCAAAACCCGGCGACTCAGGAAAGTGTTAAACAATTTCCTGAGTCGCTTTTTGTAATTCATCGACAGGAACATCAAAGACGCTCCCGCTAACCGGCAGCGGTTCGTCCATCATGAATTCAGGAAGACGATCCTGCGCCGGTGTTAAACCTGCCTGCCGGTTGAATTCATGCTCTATATTTAAAGCTCTAACAGCCGCCTGGGAAATCCCTTCACCGCTCATTTCGATCCCGGTATAGTAATTATATAAGCGGGCAAGTTTATCCAAATGAGGTCCCAGTGCTGGCATAACAAATAAGCATAGACCCATCATGTCGGCAATCATCGCCATAGGCTGTGCTTTGCGGGAGAGTTCCACCTGTGGTTTCGGATCAGTATGGTCAACCTCTGCCCTGATCGTATTTCCTGCTGTGTGGTCGGCTCCCATCGGCGATGTGGCATAAGTAACCCCCAAACCTTTTACACCCCTCGGATCATAAGCAGGCATACCCTGACCCTTAACAACAGGTACCCTCCTGCATCCTAAAACAAGGCCGGTTATACGGGCTCCCTGAGCAAGAACCCTGCCGAGAATAGTCTCATTAGCAATTTCTTCCAGTAAGCCGCAGGCAGCCTTAGCATCGCCAAAAGGAATTATACCGGAATCCATGGCAACCCCCAGGGCTGCTCCCATTTCAATAGTATCCAAACCAAGATCATTGCAGCGATAATTTAGTTTAGCTATGTCATCCAAGCTCCCTATGCCCAAATTAGAACCCATCAGGCCGATCGTTTCATATTCCAGGGGCGCTACGATCTCCTTACCTTCAGAGTCGGCAAATACATTTGAACATTTAATAACACAACCGGGCATACAGGCATGAGTAGTTTCTCCATCTCCTCCCCTGGACGTGATTAGTTCATAGAGAGAATCACCATTTATTCGGTCGGAATGCTCAAAGCTGCCGGCAGAAAAGTTTCGGGTAGGAAGGGCATGAATGGAGTTGGTTCGTGAAGCCATTGCGGCTGTTCCATATTTTGGATAAACCTCTCCTGAAACCGGGTTTTCCTTAATTAGCCTGACCAGCTCTTTATTTAACTCCTGAAACGCCTTGCGATCATGGTAATCAATCATATTTGCTCCGGTAGGGTTAATCACTATCCCTTTCAACCCCTTAACACCCATCACTGCTCCTAACCCACCGCGCCCGAGAAAGCGACTTGGTCGTCCCTGCACATCGGTATTAGCCAGTCCTGCTGCTGCATAACCTCTTTCTCCACCTGGGCCAATCAGGATCAATGACACTTTATCACCGTATTGTTCAAAGATTACCCGGGCCGACTCATAAATACCGCAACCTGCCATATTTGCCCGGCGCAGCTCTGCTTTATCTTTATCCAGGTACAAATACATGCTGGTTTGAGAATTGCTCTCACCCTCAATAATTAAAGCTTTAATGCCCAGTTTGCATAGTGCCGCTGCTGCTGTTCCCCCAGCATTAGCTTCTTTAATACCTCCGGTCAGAGGGCTTTTCCCACCAACGGAGAGGCGTGAAGAGCTGGAAAGAAAACTGCCTCCCAGTAAACCCGGAGCAAAAACAAGTTTGTTCCTGCTCCCAAGCGGTTCGCAGCCGGGATCTACCTCATCTAAAATTATTTGAGATGTTAAGGACCTGCCTCCCAGTTGAGCATATTTTTCAGGTACAGGCTCAGTAATGATAGTTCCATCTGACAGGTTCAAACGCATTATCTTATTCATTATATCCCTCCATAATCATTCTAACCTCCGCACATTGGTGAAAACAACATCACTTTGTCTCCGTCACTAAGCTTGGTATCCAAATCGGACTGACGACCATTGATCACGATTAACCCCACATCTTCTCTCTGCAAGCCCAATTCAAGAATCAAATCATCAACTGAAGAAAGACTTTGCATCCAGCACGATAGAGTACTACCGGGTGAAATTAAATCTCTTTTTATTTTATCCCTTAAAACATCGTGCAGGCTCACAGTTACTAAAACATCTCCCGAATCTTTGTTCATTTTTCTTTCCCATCCGCTTCTGAAAGATCTGATCCATAAGATTGACTGAAACGCGTTGATTTAAATTTTTCCAGTTTCCAGGACGGGATTCGGCAGGCAGGACAGGGAGTATAGTCCCACTTATTTCGTAAAAAACGGGCAGCACGGCTGTTTTTAGAATTATATGCAGTGAATGTTTTATTACAATGGGTTGTTATAAGAGCTTGGTTACCGTTAATCTCCAGCGTATGAATGCCGTGTAAAACTCTTTTACGGGATGGCCACAACTTCACCTTTATAAGAAGCCTGAAAAAATCAACCCGCTTGCGATAAAATCTTTTTTTTGCCTCCATTTCAAATGTGCCCTTCTTCCAGATTCAAGATTAGACCAGAGCCGAAAACAACATTACCGCTGTGCCAATTTGCAAGTGATCATGAATCAGTTTTATTTTAACAATTTCCAGCGCAGCACTGTCAAGCCCAAGTGGTATACCAGGAGCAGCAACCATCGTCTCTGCATTAACATCTTTTGCCTTGATAAATGAGTGGCCCGGCGAAGCGTCAAAGATAATCGGCTTTTTGCTTAGAGCTTCCTCCAAGTTTAAACCGGAAGATACAGCTAATTTATATTTCTGCCCGATTAATTCAGCCAACCCTTTTTCTTTTTCACGATCTATGTCGTAAATTATCAACCTGGCTCCGGATAGAACTAACAAATCTGCCGCCGCCCGACCTACAGGACCTGCTCCGATAAGTAGGACCCGTTTCTCTTTTAACCCTCCCGCCATTTTAGATAAAGCGATGCAGTAACCCGCTGCTGTAGCCTGATCGTTGTTAATCACCCTGCGTGTTTTCAGGTTTACAGCTGCATAAAGATAATCATCTGCCATAATTACCAGGTCGGCTCCCTCCTGGTATGCTTCTGCAAGCCCGGCTGCATCCGGTGCAGAGGTAATAAAAGGATCAAAATCAAGGTAGGCTGCGATAGAACTAACCGCTTCCACAAAACATGAGATTGTTCCCTGGCCTGCTGTAATTGGAACAACAGCAACTTTCCGGTTTTGGTTAACGGTGACATCCTTTCTTAGGCCGGCAGCTTCCATAGCGATTTCCCTCAGGGTAAACCCGGTTTTATTTTTTAGCTCTAGATCATAAGCAGCGAGCTCCCCGGGGATATTCCTGACCTGATCAGAAACCAGCCTTGTCAATTCATTACACCTTCACTTCATCATAATATCTTCTGCGGAGCCGTATCGATATATTCCGATACGGAATAAGCACTACAAATCTTTTCTACAATTTCGCAACGACGCCTGTTTATTCCATTACGATTTATCCCCGTAATAATTAAGGTAGCCACCCAACTATCTATTCCGGGCCTGTAATCGGTAATGGCTTCATCGGCACCAAAAAAGTTTTTAATATGACTAAGAGGACCGGAACTACCAACCACATGTTCACCGCATGTTTCAAGTCTACCCGGCGTAAGCCTTATATGTTCCAAAAGGACATGTTTTTCTGCTGTTACTGCAAGATGTTCGGGCAGGGCTTTCCTTAAAAATATATTCGCCACAACATCAACCAGGTTGATTCCACAGGAATGATAGACACAAATTGGGGTCTGGCTTGGTAAACGGGCATCAATCTCCAGCACTTTTAATTCCCCATTATGCAGGATTACCTCAATGTCCATAATCCCATTAAGGTGCAGGCAGCCGGCAATTCTTTCCCCTATTTCCGCAAACTTTTTCTGCTGTAAAGAAGATAGGGTTGAAGGAGCAATAACCCTTTTACAATCATAACCGGCGTCCATCTCTAAATCGGTTACCTGGATAACCCTGCAATCTCCTTTCCAGCCAACCACCTCCAGAGAAAATGAAGGACCCTCCAAGTATTCCTGGATTACCCAGCCCTGACGGTCATTTTTTATGTCGTGCAAAAATTGAGATAGTGTGTGCTGATCGGAAAATAAAGCAACCCCTTCACTGCCGCTCGACTCCGAAGGTTTGGCAATAACCGGATAAGAACAATGAGGATAGTAACAGGGTACAGGAACACCTCTATCTTTCAGAAATAGGTCAGAGCGAAGCTTTGAAGAAGATATGGCATAGGCATCAGGATCAAAGGCATAAGCAACCCGAATCTGCCGGCACACCCGGGATAGATTTTCTAAAACATTATTTTCTTCCAGAGCAGGAATCACCAGGTCGACATTTTCAAGCGCAGATGCCAGCAGATCATCACTCATCACATCAAGACAGTAGAACGAGTCAGCCAGGTTGCGAGCCGGAATTTTCTCCTCTTTATCAATTAATACAACCTCTATCCCTGCTTTTTTTGCCAGGTATACTGCTTCAAGCCCCTGAAGTTTGCCTCCAATAATCGCTATTCGCATTTCAGGCTTCCTGCTCCTGCTTACTGTTCCTGGTTATATATCTTTTTTTCCTATTTTCCACCCATCTTGAATAATTACCCTTTCCTGCAGGTTGCAATCCACAATCATGTAGAATCGGTATCGTCCCCGCCACGGTTCTTCCCCCTTCATCAATATCAAGGGTACTCTGGGATACGCCCATTAAACCTTCTTCCGGCGGTATGATCGAAGTTACTACATTTGCGCCGGCATTCAACCTGTCTTTCAGACCGCCAATTCCATCAACATCAAGGGAAGCCGGAATCAGCCGATCGGGAAATAATAAGCGCATTACGGCAATAACCAGCAGTTCTCTTAAGCTGGAACCGGTTTGTATATTTTCCAGGGGGGTCCCTTTTTGCGGAATAAAACTCATCACCCTGACCTGGTCGGCAGCAATTTTATCCATCACTTCAAATGAGTAAGCCAAGTCGCCGGCAGTTTCGCCAACACCAACCAGAAGCCCTTCTTCGGCAAGCATTCCAAGCTGGTGAGCATATCCCTTCACTTTTAACCGTTGATCATAATCCTGATTAAGCCTCATTTTGGTAAACAGCTCGCGATTATGCGTTTCCTGATAACAGGCGTACCAATCAACCCCGACTTCGCTGAAACCTTGTATGACACTGGTTGGAACCAGACCGGGCGATATCATAAGCGGAAGAACAGTCTTTTCCTTTACAGAAGCTACAAGATCCACCAGCTCTTCAAAATTACCGGAATTAAAATAATAGGGGTCCTCTCCCATGGTCAGGTCTAAAAGATCGACTCCTGAATCTGCCAGTTTTACCGAAGTTTCAATAACCTGTGCCGGTGTTTTCCGGTAACGGGAAGAAGCCTGATTGCAGCTGCGGTAAAAGCAAAAAATACAATTATTGCGGCAATAAGTGGAGAAATATACAAAACCGTATAAAAATATTTCATCACCAAAATTCGTTTCCCTGGATTTTCTGGCAGCCTTAAACAATAATTCAATTTCAGACTGGTTTGTTAAACTTAACAGGAAATTTATTTCCTGCCTGTCAGCCATTAGACCACTGGTTATTTTTTCGAGAATGGCTTCAACCTCAACCCTTTTATCTCTATCTTCCAAGTGATTACCCCATTTTGAAGGATTCAAAAGTTTGTTAAACCAGCTAACTAATATTGAGTCTGACTCCATTCAGGTAACTCAGGCTTCTACCTGTTCTTTGGATATTACCGTGACCTTCTTTTATCATGGCCAGACGTTCCAGCCCAAAACCAATTCCCACCCAGGGAACGTGTATATCCCACTGACGATCCAGGATGTGCGGGCCTATAGCCCCTGATCCAAGTTCTGTTTCTTCTGAAACAATATCGACCGTTTTACCATACACCTGCGATTCTTCGCTTTCCAGCCTGTACTTATCAATACCGGAACATTTCATAACCCACCCGGCCATCTCGACAAGACGTTCATAACAGTGTTCTTCGGGAAGCCCCATTTCCACCAGGTTAAGCATTGTAAATTCCTGCATATGTCTGCCGCCCTGGGTATCCTTGCGAAAACATGGCCCTATTTCAAATATGCTTACCGGGTGTGTCCAGATCCTTAAAAGATCCCTGAGTATATAATACAGGTTTGGAGCCAGCATTGGCCGAAGACACTTACGTGAGTCAACCCAGAAAACCTGCTTAAAAAGAGGATGTTCTTCCGTAACTGTCATTTTTGCCAGCAAACCCCTGGAGAGTAAAACAGGCGTTGTCACCCGACAAAATCCTTTATCTACCAATAATTCATCAAGTTGTCTTTCCAGTGAGCATAATTCGGGCCTTTTAATATTTTTCCTGAAGTCATCCAGTTTTTCCTTGGCCTCGTTAACCAGTTCATGTTCCATGTCCTGGTAGCATTTATTACGTTCATCTATACCATCAAAGGTAAGTTTTAATTTTTCCGGCTCTGCACCGAGTTCAAGTAGCCTCTGTTTTTGTATTGAGGTCCAGTTTACCATTGCTAAGCTCCTTCACTCTATGCAGGGTTATGCCCTTTAGTAAAACTGGCGGGGAGTCCGGGAGTTCCACCCGGCTATGCAGATTTAGAGTCTGCACGATCATTCCGATCCACCCCCCGCAAAGTTTAATTAACCGGCTAAATCCAATGCCAAATCTTTTGCCGAAGCAGCATCAGGCGCCCAGCCGTCTGCCCCAATTTCATCGGCAAAATCCTGGGTCACCGGCGCTCCTCCTACTATAACCTTGACCGAATCGCGCAGCCCTTCTTCTTTTAAAATC
>Ga0334884_1000524_pt1 | contig 69834 bp, 53 predicted proteins | sample GraSluR1_MG_7_FD_207215 | JGI IMG/M metagenome (GOLD analysis project Ga0334884, IMG submission 207215) | Sludge microbial communities from methane-producing bioreactor in Wageningen University, Netherlands - Granular Sludge_12_05 R1 | ecosystem: Engineered > Bioreactor > Anaerobic >... | reverse complement strand
GTACGGATGCAGCATCGCGAACTGTCCCGGCGCGCAGGGCACCTCGTGGGGCAGCGCGAGATCGAGGCGCCACAGACCACCGGAAATTGGCTGGTTCGCCAGGACCTTGCCGGTGAGATCCCAGGCCCGCGGCTCGCGACACGCTGCGTCTAGAAATCCCACCGACGCGGCCTCTTCGGTTCGGGTGTGGCGGGCGGCTGCTCGGCCGGCGGCACTTGCACCGCCGTATCCGGCGCCGCCGATTCCGGAGCCGGGATCGGTATGGCCGTCTCGAGCCGTGGCGCCGCCAAGGTGTCGGTCAGCGCCGGACCGACCGTCGGCGCGGATTCGCGCCCAAGCTCGCGCACGACCGCTGTTGTGTCCGCGGGAGCGCGCGACGGCAGCGGCGGCGCCGCCGCCTGCTCCCGCTCGCGGCGCGCGGCCAGGGCCTGGACTGCGGCCGGCGGTGGCGCGAAGACGAGATTCGCGCGCCGTTGGAGATACACTTGCTGGCGGCGCAGGCCGGAGCCGGTCCGCAGCGCCGGCGGCACACCGGTCGCCGGTCCCTCCCCCACACCCTCGCGGGCGGCTGCAGCCGCCTGCAGAGCGGCGTATTCCTGCTGGAGCAGGAACGCGAGCAGATCGGCCTGCGCGCCGCTGCGCGCCTGGTACGCCTGCGGCGAGTCGGGGAAGCGGGCCTGCAACTCAGCCGCGAAAACCGCGGCCGAGTCCGGTTGCTGGAACCGATCGGCTTGCACGAGCATGGCTCCATAGAGAGCGCGCGTGACCTCCGTCGTATCCGCCGCGGAATCGGCGGCGACGTGGACGAACAGGTCGTACGCGGCCCGCGGCCGATCGAAGCCGAACAGCAGAGCGTTCGCTTGCAGCAACCGCAGCCGAGCCGCGCGATCCGGCGCCGCATCAGGCAGTTGGTTCGCCGCCGCCAGATAATCGCGCACCGTCGTGAGCAAGCCGCGCGACCGCTCCGGGTCGGGCAATACCACGCCGCCGGCGGTGGTCTGCTGGAAATACTCCCGCGCTTTTTCGAGCGTCTCGATATCGAGCGGCTCGGCTTCCAGATACGCGTACGCGAGCATATCCGCCCAGAGCGGCTTGATCTCGCGGGTAAGCCACGCGTCGGGAAGTTCTTCGAGCAGGCTGATCGCCAAGCTCCGCTGGCCGCGGGCCAGCAGGTTCTCGGCTTCGATCATGCCGACCATGCCTTGCTGGTTGTAGAGCTCGGCCTCCAACTTCAACGCCGAGATGATCGCGTCGGCGCGGTCCAACTCCTGTAGCCTGATGTAGCAGCGGCCGAGCAACATGCGGGCCCGAAATCCCCGCTCAGCGACATTCGACTGGGCGATGATCCGCTCCAGCACTGGCACCGCTTCGTCATAGCGCTCCAGTTCCCACAGGGACTCTGCCTGGCGCAGGCTGCTGTCGTCCCAGTTCTCAGCGTCGGGATACATCTGCAGGTATCGCTCATAGGCCCCTATGGCAGCGTCCCAGTCCCGCAGCGAATAGGCATTGTCGCCGCTCGTGCGCAGGGCTTCCGCTTGAAAACGGCTCTGCGGAAACTGCCGTTCCAGCAGATCCAGCATGTCCTGGCTGCGTCCGGCTTCGTTGATCAAGAGGTAATTGACCGCTTGTAGGAAAAGTGCTTCCTCCAAATAGGGCGTCTGGGGAAAATTCGCGAACAACAGCTCGAGCTGGCGGATGGACATGCGATAGCTGGTCAGCCGCTGGTGGGCTTTCGCCTGCAAGAAGAGGGCGTCGTCGCTGAGACTGTGGCCGGGATACTCGTCCAGGACCTTCTGCGCCTTGCTGATCGCGCGCAGGTAGTTCGCACGCTGAGACGTCGCCGCCCGCGTAACGTCGTCGCCGCGCTTGATCGCCTCCTCGCGCGCTCGCTCCGCCTCGTTGAAGGCTTGCTGGGCGTTGTAGTACGTGTTGAAGCGCGCGCAGCCGCTGGCCAGCGCGAGCACGACGGCCAACAGGCCGACCGCGGCGGCGGCGCGCCGCCGCCAGCGGCGGCCGCGCCACGCTTCAGGATCCGGCCGGCGGTACGTGATCTGCAAGACGCGCTGCCTTTCCGCCCACAGGATTCAGGGGGTTCCTGCCGCGTCGTAGAATCCGCTCGGGTCGGACCGCTTGCATGCGGCCGGCCCTATCGCACAACGCTAGGGTCGTCTGCGTGCCAGGTCAACCGGCCGCGCAGAAAGGTGGCCAGCACCCGGCCTTTCAGGGTCTCGCCCAGAAAGCTCGAATTGCGGCTGCGCGACCGCAACGCCTCGCGCGTTACCACCCACTCGCGCTCGGGGTCCAACAGGACGAAATCGGCGTCGCCGCCCTCCTCCAGCTTGCCCAGCGGGAGCCCCAGCACGGCGGCCGGGCGCTCGGTCAAGCACTGCACGAGGCGACCGAGATCGAGCTTCCCGCCGCGCACAAGGTAGGTGACTCCGACCGCGAACGCCGTTTCCAGCCCTATCACCCCGAAGGGCGCCTGGTCGAACTGCAATTCCTTCTCCGTGTCGGTGTGCGGAGCGTGGTCGGTGGCAATGCAGTCGAGCGTGCCGTCCGCCAGGCCGTCCGCGACGGCGGCGACATCCTCGGACTCGCGCAAAGGCGGATTCATCTTGAACAACGGCGAGTAGTCGCGGCAGCGTCCGTGATCCAGACTGAAGTGATGCGGCGTGGCCTCGGCGGTGACCCGCACGCCGTCCGCCTTGGCCCGGCGGATGATCTCCACGGCGCCGCGCGTCGAAACGTGCGCAACGTGCAGGTGGCCGCCCGTCGCCCGCGCCAGCTCGATATCGCGGAAGACAGCCGCGTCTTCCCCGGCGCGCGGCATGCCGGACAGTCCGAGGCGCATCGACCAGTAGCCGCCGTGCATGCAGCCGCCGGCCACGATCGTCAGGTCTTCCGCGTGGCTCATGATCGGCACGCCGAGCAGCCGCGCATACTGCAACGCGCTGGCCATCAGTCTGCCGTTCTGTACCGGCGAACCGTCATCGGTGAACGCGACCGCGCCGGCTTCGACCATGGCGCCGAGTTCGGCCATCGTCTCGCCCTGCCTCCCGACCGAGATGGCGCCAGCGGGCAGCACACGGCAGAGCCCCGCCTCACGGCCGCGGTCGCTGACGTAGCGGACCATGCCGGCGTTGTCGATCGCCGGGTCGGTGTTGGGCATGGTGACCACGGCGGTAAAACCGCCGGCCGCCGCAGCGCGGCTGCCGGTGGCGACGGTTTCCTTCTCTTCCTGACCCGGCTCGCGGAAGTGCACGTGCGTGTCGACGAACCCCGGCGCGCAGAACAAGCCGTCGGCTGCCAGCTCCGGCAGGCCGGCGAGCGTCGGCCGGCCTTCGCCGATCGCCTCGAGGCGGCCCTTCTTGACGTGCAAGAATCCTGGACGGGCGGACACCTTGCCGCCGCCGATCAAGCGGACGCCGGTCACCAGGTACTCGCCGGGGATGCGTTGCCAGCTCCACTCCATCGCCATCGATCTCCTTGGTCTGCGCGGCGGTTCAGGCCGCTTCACCGGGCGCCAGCGCGCCGGGGTCGCCGCCCGAAAGCAGGTAGATCAGCGCCATGCGCACCGCCACGCCGTTGGCCACCTGGTCGAGGATCACCTGGCGCGGCCCGTCTGCGACCTCGCTCGCAATCTCCACGTTCCGGTTCATGGGGCCGGGGTGCATGATGAACGCCTCGGGCTTGAGCGTGCGGACCACATCCTCGGTCACGCCGTACATGCGGTGGTACTCGCGATTGCCGGGAAAACCCGAACCGGCGCCGCGCTCGAGCTGGATGCGCAGGATATTCAGCACGTCGGCCTTGGCCACCGCGCGCTTGAGATCGTACTCCACCTTGACGCCGAGCCGGGCGACGCTGGCCGGCACCATCGTGGGCGGCCCGCAGACGGTGACCTCGGCGCCCAGCTTGCCGAGGCCCCAGATGTTCGAGCGGGCGACGCGGCTGTGGGCGATGTCGCCGATGATCGTCACGCGTTTGCCGCGCAGGTCACCCAACCGCTGGCGCATGGTCATGATGTCCAGCAGGCCCTGCGTGGGGTGTTCGTGGCAACCGTCGCCGGCGTTGATCACCGGGCACTTCAGCACGCGAGCCAGATACTGCGCCGAACCGCTGCTCTTGTGCCGCACCACCAGCATGTCGATCTTCATCGCCTGCAGGTTCTCGGCGGTGTCGCGCAGCGTCTCGCCCTTGGTGAAGCTGCTGGTGGCGACGGAGAAATTGACGATATCGGCCGAGAGGCGCTTCTCCGCCAGCTCGAAGCTGATGCGGGTGCGCGTGCTCGGCTCGTGAAAGAAATTCACCACGGTGCGGCCGCGCATGATCGGCACCGAGCGCACCGGCCGGTCGAATACGGCGCGGAACTGCGAGGCGATGTCCAGCACCAGCAGGATCTCCTCGGCGGCCATGTCCTCCAGCCCCAGGACGTCCTTGCGTTTGAGGCTCATCCGCCCTGGACCTCCCCGACCACGACCTCCTGCTTGCCGTCGTACTCCATGACCTTGACCTTGATGACTTCCTTCTGCGAGGTGGGCACGTTCTTACCGACGTAGTCGGGGCGGATGGGCAACTCGCGGTGGCCGCGGTCCACCAGCACCGCAAGTTGGATCGCGCGCGGCCGGCCCCAATCCATGATCACGTCGAGGGCGGCGCGCACAGTGCGGCCGGTGTAGAGCACGTCGTCGACCAGGATCACCACCTTGTCGGTCACGTCCAGCGGCATCTCCGTGGTCGCCACGCGCGGCGACGGCCCCAGTTTGGAGAGGTCGTCGCGGTAGAACGTGATGTCGATCGCGCCGCTGGGGACGCTCACCTTCTCGACGCCCTTGATGGCCTCCTGCAGCAGTCCGGCCAGGGGCACCCCCCGGCGCTGGATGCCGAGGATGACCAGGTCGCTGGTGCCGTTGTTCGCCTCGAGCACTTCGTGGGCCATGCGCTTGATCGCGCGCGTGACCTCGTCCTGGTTCATGATGACGGCTTTTTCGATGAAGCTCATGGCTCTCCTCGCCTTGCGGAAGCGGGCATAGAAAAACGGCTCGCGCGCCGTTGCGCACCAAGCCGCCGTCGTGTGCAGCCGCCTCCTCTTCGGGCCTCGCGGGACCGCGTTAAAAAGGACCTTTGCTGCGGGCAAGATAGCAGACCCGACGCTCAGGAGCAAGCGTGTGCGCATCGGGCCGCCGAACGGTGTCGCGCCGCGGCGCGTCAGGTTGCTACCGCTTCGCTCATTCCCCGCTTCCCCAGTTGCAAAACCCGGCACCCGCATGCCTGCAGGAACTCGCGATCATGCGAGGCGATCACCAGCGCTGCCTGCGGCCATTCGCGCCGCACCAAATGCGCCACCAAGGCGCGCCCCGCCGCGTCCAAAGCCGCCGTCGGCTCGTCGAGCAACACGAGCGGCCGCCCGCTGTAGAGCGCCAGCCCCAGGGCGAGGCGACGTTTCTGGCCGCCGGAGAGGTCGTGCGGATTGCGGCGGGCCAGGTCGGCCTCGAGATTGAGCTTGGCCAGCAGCGCCGCCGGGTCGCCGGCGCGCAAGCCGGGGTCGAGCCGGACCTCGGCCGCCACGTCGCCGCAGCAGAACAGGTACTCCGCGAATTGCGGCGCCAACGCGGCCGCGCCGTGGTCCAGGTCTTGCGCGCCGCGACTATAGAGCGTTCGCCCCACCAGGCTGACCGTCCCCGTGTCGGGGCGGCGCAGACCGGCCAGCATCGCCAGCAGCGTGCTCTTGCCGCAGCCGTTGGGACCGGTGATCCCGAGGCGGTCGCCTGCCCGCAGCCGCAGCTCGACGCCGGCGAAGCCGCCACCGTCAAGGAAGCGGCAGCCGACGCCGGCGAGTTCGGCCACGACCGCGACCGCGCGATCGGGCGACGGCAGCGGGGCTTGCGGCGCCGGGTAAGCCGGCTCGAGCAGCGCTCGGACCTGCGGCCGGGCCAGCACGTCTGCCGTCGGTCCCGCGAACAGCGTCCGGCCGGCGTCGAGCACCAACGTCCGCGCGCAGAGGGCCGCCTCGCCGGGACGTTGCGTCGCCCAGATCATGGCGCCGGGCCAGGCCGCCAGGCGCGCCCGCAGCCAGGCGGCCTGCGCCTCGTCCTGCAAGCTCGTCGGTTCGTCCAGCAGCAACAGATCCGGCTCGCCCGCCAGCACGACCGCCAGTTGCAGGCGCTGCTTCTGGCCCGCCGAGAGCAGGTGCGGGTCCTCGGCGCCGCGGCCGTCCAGTCCGTACTCGCCCAGGCGTGCCGGCACATCGAGAGCGGGCCGGCCGAGCTGCAGCTCCTCGGCCACCGTCGCCGTTACCAGTTGCTCTTCGGGATCCTGGAACACGAGACCGGACCGCACCCCGCGTAGGATCCCGGGCGTCGCCAGATAGCGCAGGAGCGACGACTTGCCGCTGCCGTTGCCGCCCAAGAGCGCCAGTCGCTCGCCCGCTGCCAGGCACAGATCGAGGTCTCGCAGCACGCGTTGCGCGCCGTCGGGGCCGTCGCGCTCCAGATGCAGACCCCGCAGAGCGATGAGATCAGCCACCGCGCAACTCGCGGAGATGGCGCCGAGCCTCGACCGCCCAACTGCTCGCCGAATCCAACTCGAGATAGCGCTGCCAGGCGGCGATCGCCTCCTGGCGGCTGCCGGCCTCCGTCAACGCCCGCGCATGTCCGAAGGCCGCGCGCCGGTGAGTCGGATCGTCGGCCAGCACGCGCGCGAAGGTCTGCGCCGCTTCCAGGAAACGGGTCTGCTGGAACAGGGCATTGCCCAGCGCGAACCCGAAATCGGTTTCGGCCGGCCGTTCGCGGACCAGCGGCCGCAAGAGGTCGGCGGCCGCTTCGGCCTGGCCGCGCCGCAGCAGAACCAGGGCCAGGTTGTAGCGCGCGTCGGCCAGGTCGGGCACCGTGTGCAGCGCCAGACGGAACTGGCGTTCCGCTTCGGTCAGATCGCCGGCCGCCAGCGCGGTCACGCCGCGATTGTACGGCTCCAACGCCGCGGCGCGCCGGCGGGCGAGGTCGTACTCCTGCGGCAGGAAATGCAGCAATAGAACCGACCCGGCACCGAGCCTCGTCTCGCTCGTGACGCCGTTGGCGGCCGCGATCGCTTCCGCGCGAGCCGGGTCGCCGTAGTAGAGGTCCGCGATGCGCGACAGCGTTTCGCCCTCGCGGACCGTGTGAGCCAGCGACTGCGGACCGGTCACAGCCGGCGCCGGCGATGCAACCGGCCCCACGACCGTGCGTTTGGCGCAGCCGCTCGCCAGCAGCAGGACCGCGGCGCAGAGCAGCGCGGAGATTCGGATCGTGTTCATGACGCCGGAGCCTCGCCTTCGCCGCCGGCCGGGGCGGCGCTCGCGCGCGGATCGCCCGCCGCCGCCGCCGCGGCCAGAATATCGAGCATAGCAGCCGAGGTCTCCAGCGCCAAGAGACGCTTGCGCAGCCAAGACGCCCCCGGATAACCCCGGAAGCAACGCGCGATGTGCTTGCGCAGCGCCAGGCAACCGTAGCGCTCGCCGCGCTGCGCCACCTCGAGGCGCAGGTGCCGGGAGGTCACGTCGCACATCTGCGCGAACGACGGCGGCTGCCAGGGTTCGCCGAGGTCCGCCGCGCGCATTTCGCCGAAGAGCCACGGATTGCCGATCGCGCCGCGGGCCACCATCGCGGCGTGGCAGCGGGTGTGCGCGCAGAGTGCGCGGTAACTCGCGCCGTCGGTGACATCGCCGTTACCGACGACCGGGATCTCCAAGAGGTCGACCAGGTGGGCGATCGTATCCCAGTCGGCGCGCCCGCCGTATTTCTGGGCGCGGGTCCGACCGTGCAGCGTGACCCAGACACAGCCGAGTTCCTGCAGCATGAGGCCGACCTCGGCGTAATTGACGCTCGCAGCGTCCCAGCCGCTGCGGATCTTGGCCGACACCGGCAGCGGCGCCGCCGCAGCGACCACCTGCCGGGCGACCTCTCCCAAGAGCGGCAAATCTGCCAGCAGCGCGCTGCCGCCGCATTTCCTCACGACTTTCTTGGCCGGGCAGCCGAAGTTGAGGTCCAGCACGTCCAGGCGACGGTCGCGCAAAAGCGCCGCGGCGGCGGCCATGTGTTCGGGATTGCTGCCGAAGATCTGAATGCCGACTGGGCCGTCCTCGCCGTCGGTATCGAGCAGCCGCCAGGTCTGCTCGTTCTGGTAGTAGAGGCCGCTCGCCGAGGTGAACTCGCAGAACCCCATCTCGGCCCCATGCTCGCGACAGATGGTCCGAAAGGGGCGGTCGGTCACCCCGGCCATCGGCGACAGCAGGCGGCGGACCCCGGCGAACCAGGCGATGCGCGGATCCAGGCGAACGGGTTTGCGGTCGAGCAAGATCAACTCCTGAATATGGTTACACTCTACTGCCCGGTACCCCGGATTATTCATGAAGGACCGCCGCGAGAAAGTGGAAAATGCTTGCCAGGACGCGGGCTCGCAAGGATCGGCGCGGGAGGCGTACCCGAGGCGGTACGTTGACCGAGCCGATCCGAGAACGCGCGTCCTGGCAAGCATTTGACCTTTCGCAGCCGGTCCTTCATGAATAATCCGGGGTAAGATAGCGTCGACAGCTCAATAGAAGCCAGCTTGGTGTGATTTCGGTAATTCTATCACAATATCGCGATATTCCTGTTGATCGTAAAATGCGGACTGTGGTACACTGTAGTCGCTCGATGGCAGTGTGCGCAGCACGACTGCCATTCGAAACGCGAATGGGATTCTAAAAAAGGAGATGAAACGATGAAGAAGTTAACGCTGTTACTTGGCGTCTTGGCTCTCATCGCGTTGCCGGCCCTCGCCGCCGACGGCATCGTCGGCAAGAACGGCGAAACAGCTCCCCTCAGTGATATCCCGGCTCAGCCCAGTGAAGGCTCCCGCGATTACACTGTGTTCTACAACACGGGGGGCGCCCTCGACACACCGGCCACCACCGGTGGCTCGGACACCGGCTGGGGTCCCTACTTCATCGCCACCTGGGTGAACGACACCGGCGAGGACATCTTGCTGGTCGAGTTCGGCTGGCCGTGCAACGGCACCGGCGACCAGAAGCACTGGTACTACTGGCTGAGCGAGACCCTGCCTGGCCCGATCTCCACCGCTCATGCCTCCGGCATGTACACCATCGCCGACCCGGTGTATTCGCAGCCTCCCACGGTGTACAGCTACGTTGACGTCGAATCCGTTGGCCTCGTCGTTCCGGCCGGCGCCCGCATCTACTGGGGTTATGAACTGCCGACGCCGGGACTCGGCGGCCAGCTCACCTACAACGGCGTTGTAACCTGGGCCTGGTACGGAGGCACGTGGGATCCCGATGAGGCCTGGGGCCGTACGGCGCTACTGCAGCTCAAGGGCCGCAGTCTCATCATCTCCACGGAGAACAGCACCCTCAGCCAGGTCAAGGGCCTCTTCCGCTAGGTTTTCCTGCGGCTGACGCCATCGGCTGACCACAAGGAGCCCCGCCCACCCGGGCGGGGCTCTCGCGTCTGGTTGCCGATCGATCGCCGTGCCGGGCGTGCTAACCGCCAGCAGTGCCGCGATCTACTTGTAGTGCGCGAACAGCTCGTGCAGATCCTTGTAGCGGCCGACCCGCTGCTCCATGGCGGCGAGCCTCTCGTCCATGGTTTCCCGCCGCTCCTGGTAGACGACGCCGGTCCAGAAGGTCGCGGTATCCAGCGCGATCTCCATACCGCGCAGCCGATTGCTCTTGTCCCAGTCAGCGGGCAAGGGCTTGACGATCTCGCTCATGGTCTTGGCGGTGACTTCGCGGTTCATCGAAACGCACGGCGAGAAGATGTGCAGCACGGAGAAACCCTTATGCTTCAACGCTGCTACGAACATCTCCTTGAGCTCTTTCGGCTTACCGCTGTAACCGCGCGCTACGAAGCTGGCGCCGTAAGCCAGGAGCATGAGCAACGGGTTCACGGGATCCTCGACGTAGGCATAGGGCGCGGTCTTGCTCTTCATGCCCAGCGGCGAGGTCGGCGAACTCTGGCCCTTGGTCAGGCCATAGATCGAGTTGTCGATCAGGATGTAGGTCAGGTCCACGTTCTTGCGGGCCACGTGCGGCAGGTGGCCGCCGCCGATGCCGAGGCCGTCGCCGTCGCCGCCGACGGCGATGACCAGCAGATCGGGCCGGGCGATCTTGACGCCGGCCGCCGTCGGCACGGCGCGGCCGTGCACGCCGTGGAACCCGTACGTGTTGCAGAAGTAGGGGAAGCGGCCGGAACAGCCGATGCCCGAGACGATGACCGTGTCCTTCGGTTGCGCCTGGATCTCCGCCAGGGCCTGGTAGAAGGGGGTGATCACGCCGTAGTCGCCACAACCGGCGCACCAGATGGGCTTGAGGTCGGCTTTATAGTCGGCGACCTTCAGGACCATGTCGCTCATCACAGTTCCTCCTTGATCGCCGCATAAAGCTCCTCGGCGGTAAACGGCACGCCGTGAGCCTTGTGGATCTCGATCGGTTTGATCCCGAACTTGGCCTTCAAGAAGTGGGCGTACTGTCCGGTGTAGTTCTCCTCCGGCACGATCAACTTGCGCAGCGGGCCGAGGAACTGGCGAATGCGCCACTCGTTCAGCGGCGAGAGGATGCGCGGGTGCAGATGGGCCACCCGCAAACCCGTGTCTTCTTCGATCATGTCCAGCGCTTCGGCGATGGCGCCGTAGGTGCTGCCCCAGCCGATGACGCCAACCTCGGCCTCCTCGGGCTCGAACTCCTCGACCTTGGCCTGCTGCACGACGCGGCGGCCGAGGGTCTTGAGCTTGCGGAACCGCTTGTCGGTCATCAGTTCGTGGTTGGCCGGCGTGTAGTTCGGCGCGCCGGTCTCGTTGTGCTCCAGGCCGGTGCTCATGTACGGCAGGTCGTGGATCCCCGGGATCGGCATCGCGCTGATGCCGGTGTCGGTGACCTCGTACCGGCGGAACCCCTCGCGCGGCGTTCCCGGCGGGGGCACCAGGCGTTCGCCCAGCTCGACACCGGTCAGATCCGGCGTCGGGATGTTCTGGCTCGTGTAGGCCAGGGCCTGGTCGGTCAGCAGGATCACCGGCAATTGGTATTTTTCGGCGATGCGCACGGCGCGGATGGTCTGCCAGAAGCAGTCGTAGATGCCCAACGCCGCCATGATGCAGCGCGGCGACTCGCCGCTGGTGCCGTAGATGGCGAACTTGAGATCCGATTGTTCTGTTTTGGTCGGCAAACCGGTGCTCGGCCCGCCGCGCATCACGTTGACGATGGTGATCGGGCACTCGGTCATGGACGCGAGGTTCAACGTCTCGCTCATCAGCGACAGACCGGGCCCGCTAGTGGCGGTCAGGACGCGTTTGCCGGCGAAGCTGGCGCCGATGCCGGCCGCCAGAGTGGCGATCTCGTCTTCGAACTGCACAGCATGACCGCCAAACTTCGGCAGTTCGCGGCACAGGAACTCGAAGACCGGCGTGGCCGGCGTGATCGGATAGCCGGGCACGAAATCGACCTTGGCCGCGATCGCGCCGAGGGCTACCGCTTCGTTGCCGGTCACCAGGATCTGGTCGCGATCCGGTTGGCGCTGGAACGGCTTCTGAATGTCGTGCAGGTTGGCGGCGGCGAACTTGTAGCCGGCCTGGATCGCGCCGATGTTCTTGTTGACGATCTCGTCGCCCTTGCGGCCGAAGAACTCGCGGATCAGTTCCGTGCCGTACTCGACCGGCGTGCCGAAGGCGTAGAGCAGCACGCCGACCGCCACCATGTTCTTGGCGCGCGTCGAGCCGGTGACTTCCGTGGAGATCGCCTCCAGCGGCATCTCGATGCGCCGCCGGCTGCCGAGGCGGTCGTCGAGGTTTACCACGGCCGGATCGTAGAGCAGGACACCGTCCGATTTGATGTTCTGCACGTAGGTGTGGTAGGCGATATGGTTGACCGCACAGAGGATATCGACGGATTGCTTGAGCGAGCGCGCCTCCCCGTCGCTGGCCCGCAGCTGGAACATTGCCAGTCCGCCGCGGATCTCCGCCGGGAAGGTCCGGAACGCGTGGATGTTGAGTCCGCCGCGGACCACGGCTTTCGAGAGAATTTCGCCGCAGGAAATGATGCCTTCCCCGCCCTCGCCGCCGATCCTGACGACCAGATCCTGGGTAGCCAAAATGAACCTCCATGGGCGTGCCAACACGACAAGGGACGTCAACGGCGCTTTCGACCGGCGACCGTGTCTTCCCCTGGCTCTTGAATCGAGCTAAAGTAAGTACACGCCTCCGGCTTTCACAAAGCAAAAAGGGTCGCCGCCGCGCTGATGAACACCAATCACCCGTTCGCCACTCCGCACGTGTGCTTTGTCAACTCCTTGCGCGGCCTGGGCGGCGCCGAACTCTGGTTCCTGGCCGCCTGCCGGAACCTGCTGGCCCGCGGCGTTCAGGCCAGCCTGGTGGCCCAGCCCGGCAGCCGCTTGCTCGCCGGCGCCAGGGCCGAAGGACTACCCGCCGCCGCTATCCCGATCCGCTGCGATGGCGCGTTTTGGACCCTGTACAAGCTCCAGCGCCATTTCCGCCGCACGAAGGTCACGGCGCTGGTGTGCAACCTGACCAAGGACCTCAAGGCGGCGGGCCTGGCGGGCCGCTGGGCCGGCGTTGCGGTGCGCTTGGCGAGCCGCGAGAGCGATTTCCCGCTCAAGGGAAAGGCCTACTACCGGTGGTACTTCCGCCACGCCGCCACCGGCCTGCTGGTCAACAGCGAGGCGACCCGCCGCACGGTCCTCGCCAGCGCTCCCTGGCTGGACCCCGCCCGCGTGCACCTGCTCTACAAGGGGATCGACACCGGGCGGTTTCGCCCGTCCGGCCCGCCGCCGTCGCGACGCCCGCCGGTGGTCGGCTTCGTGGGCCAGCTCATCGCCCGCAAAGGCCTCGACACGTTGATGGCCGCCTGGCAGCAGCTGGACGAAGCAGCGTGGCCGGCAACGCCCCCGCGTTTGCGCCTGGCGGGCGAGGGCCCCTTGCGGGCCGACATCGAACGCTGGCGCGGTCGCCTGCGGCGTCCCGCGTGCGTCGAACTGTGCGGCTTCCTGACCGACGTGCCCGCCTTCTGGGCCGAGTGCCGTTGCGCCGTGCTGCCGTCACGGTCGGAAGGTTTCGGGCTCGCGGCCGCCGAAGCATCCGCTTGCGGCGTTCCCGTGGTCGCGACCGCTGCGAGCAGTCTGCCCGAGATCGTCCATGCCGGGCGAACCGGCTTGCTGGTACCGGTCGACCGCCCGCGGGATCTCGCCGCCGCCTTGGCGCGTTTGCTCAGTGATGGACCGTTGGCCGACCGGTTCGGCGCCGGGGGCCGGCGCCTGATCGTCGCGGCCTTCGACGAACGGCTCTGCTGGCAACGACTGTGGGAACTGACCTGCCCGGAGGTGACACGATGAGTGTGATCCATGCCGCCGTCATCCAAACCGAGCCGGTCTTCGGCGCTTGCGAGACGAACTTGCAGCAGGCGCTGCGCCTGATCCCGGCAAGCTGCGAGCTGGCGGTGCTGCCGGAACTCTGCACGACCGGCTATCAGTTCCGGAGCCGCGACGAACTGCGCGACCTGGCCGAATCGATCCCCGACGGCCGGACTTGCCGCATGCTCCGCGCGCACGCCGCCGCAACCGGCGTGACGCTCGTGGCCGGCCTCGCCGAGCACGACGGCGAGCGTCTCTTCAACAGCGCGGTGCTCGTGCGCCCCGACGGCACGCTCGACCGCTACCGCAAGGTCCATCTGTTCTGGGACGAGAAACTGGTCTTCGACGCCGGCGACCTGGGACTTCCCGTCTTCGTTGCCTGTGGCACCACCATCGGACTGATGATTTGCTTCGACTGGTTCTTCCCCGAGGCGGCCGGCACCCTGGCCCGGCGCGGCGCGCGCGTCATCTGCCATCCGGCCAATTTGGTGCTGCCGCACTGCCCGGACGCGATGCCGGTGCGCGCCCTGGAGAACCGGGTGTTCACCCTCACTGCCAACCGGGTCGGCAGCGAAGAGCGCGCCGGCCGGCGCTTGCGCTTCATCGGCCGCAGCACCATCGCTTCGCCGCGGGGGGAGCGGCTGGCGGCGTTGAGCGCAGACCGCGCCGAAGCAGGCTCGGCCGCGCTCGACCTCGCCCTTTGCGATCCCTGGCTCACTCCCCGCAATCACGTCGTCGAGGACCGGCGGCCCGATGTCTACGACTGAAGTAAACGCCTGCGCGCCGCCGCCCGTCTCTTGCCTCAGAACCCGGAGGAGGTGACGGCGATGGGAACGACGATGCATCAGCAGGACCTGGACCTCGCACGATCGGCCGTCGCAGGCGATGAACGCGCCTGGCGCACCATCTACGAGGACACCTGCCAGCCGCTCTTCAACCTCCTCTGCTTCCAGACCGGTGACCGTGAAACCGCGCGCGATCTGCTCCAGGACACCTACCTCAAGGCGCTCCGCTACCTCGGCGACTTCCGCGGCGAAGGCCCGCTGCTCGCCTGGCTGCGCGGGATCGCCATGCGATTGGCCCTGGACTGGCGGCGCGGGTTGGGCCGGCGTCTGCGGCAGCTCGTCTCGCTGCAGCACGACCTCGGCGACCTGGATCCGGCCGCGCCCGACCAAAGCAACGCTCAGACGGCTGACCTTAGCGTGACAGGACGTACGTTCCAAGCGGCCTTGCGACGCCTGTCGCCGCAGCAACGCGCTTGCCTGGTCCTGCACGAGTTGGAGGATCTGCCGTTCGCCGACGTGGCCCGCGCCGTCGGCTGTGCCGAGGCCACGGCCCGGGTTCACCACCACCGGGCGACGCAGAGGATGCGCGAGATGCTGGCATACCCTGCCGATGCGATGGGAGGTCAGCAGGCATGACGAAGAACGAGTACCGCAAGGCTTTCCGGTTGACCGACCGTGAGAAGGCCCAGACCTGGCAAGAAATCAGTCGACCGTTTCGCCGCCGCCCCGCAAGGCCGCGCCGCTGGCTGCCCGCCCTGGGCGGCACCGCCGCCGTCGTTTGCCTGCTGGCGGTGATTGTCCTGTTGCGCGGCCCCGATGCAGGCCGGGGGCCCGCGCCGGCGCCCACGGACGTTGCCGTCCGCTCCTCCGGGCAGCTGGACGCGGCGCCTCCGGCCGCGCTCCCCCGCGAGACCGCGGCGCTCCGGCGCGACACGTTGCCGACCACGGCGCCGGGCGCCGATTCCGGCCGCGGCGTCCTGCGCGGCCGGGTCTTCGACGCGGCGACGAACGTTCCCCTCGCCTTCGCCAACGTCTTCCTCTTGGACGGCGACGTATCCGCCCTGACCGATTCGCTCGGCTGGTTCGCCTTGGCGGGCCTCGCTCCCGGCGACCATGTCGTCGAGGTGCACTACCTCGGTTACGCGCCGGTCTCGCAGACGCTGGCCGTCGCGGCGAGCACGGTGACCGAAGCGGATTTCGCGCTGCCGGAGACGATCGTCGAAACCGTGGTCGCGTTCGATGTCGACGCCTCCCGCCACATGGTCGAAACCAGGAGCGTCGCGACCGAGCGCGAAACCGGCGCCTCCGCTCCCGCCCGCGAAGACAAGCTCTCCACGCGCGGCGGCCGCTCGGGCGAGGTCGCGACGTGGATTGACGAGGTGGACATTGCGGACACGTTCGTGGAATTCCAACCGGCGTTGCGCGCGGGTTCGGGCGCCGAATCCGGCGGCACGCACAACCCCAACGACCGGCCCTACGACCTGATCTATCACCAGCACCACGGCGTGAACCCGTTCGTCGCCACCGAGGAGGATGCGCTGTCGACGTTCGCGGTCGAGGTCGACGATGCGAGCTGGACCATCGCGCGGCGCTATCTCACCGACGGCCACCTGCCGCCGCCCGAGGCGATCCGCCTCGAGGAAATCGTCAACCGGCTGGCCGCCGGTTTCGTGCATAGCGGCCCCGACGATTTCGCTCTGCACGCCGATGGGATGCCCAGCCGCTACGGCGAGGGATATCACCTGCTGCGCCTGGGCGTACAGGCCCGCGAGGTGCCCGCCGCCGACCGCCTGCCGGCCCACCTGGTGTTCGTGATCGACATCTCGGGCAGCATGAGCCGGGAAGACCGCCTCGAACTGGTGAAGCGAGCGTTGCGGGTGCTGGTCGGCGAGCTCAAGCCCGACGACCGCGTGGGGATCATTACCTTCGGCAGCGAGGCCAGCTTGGTACTGGAGCCGACCAACCTCGACGAACGCGAGGCGATCCTCGCCGCCATCGACGGCCTGCACACGTCCGGGGCGACCAACGCCGAAGCCGGCCTGCGCCTCGGCTACGAACTCGCCCGCCGCCACGCCGTCCCCGGTGCGATCAACCGTTTGATCCTCTGCAGCGACGGCGTTGCCAACATCGGCCGCACCGGCGCCGAGACCATCCTGGCTGCGGTGCGCGCCGAGGCCGATCGCGGCATCAGCCTGACGACCGTGGGCTTCGGCATGGGCAACTACAACGACACGCTCATGGAACAGCTCGCCGACAAGGGCGACGGGACCTATCACTACGTCAACCTGCTGGCCGACGCGGAGCGGGTCTTCCGCCAGAATCTCACCGGCACGCTGCAGACCGTGGGTGGCGAGGTCAAAACGCAGGTCGAGTTCGATCCCGCGGCGGTCGTCCGCTGGCGGCTGCTCGGCTACGAGAACCGCCACGTCGACGACGCCGATTTTCGCAACGACGCCATCGACGCGGGCGAGATCGGCGCCGGCTACACCGCCGTCGCCTTGTACGAAGTGAAGCTCAGCGAAGCGGCTCTTCGCTCGCTGGCGGACGGCGAGCCGCGTGACCTCGGCGCCGTGCGCTTGCGCTGGGCCAAGCCGCGCTTCCACCCCGCGGCCGGCACCGTCACCGAGCGCGAGCGGCGCCTGACCACGGCCGACCTCGCCGCCCCCTGGGAATCCGCGCCGGCGCGACTGCGCGCCGCCGCCGTGGCCGCGGAGTTCGCCGAGATCCTGCGCGAAAGCTACTGGGCGCGCGGCAGCGCGCTGGCCGATCTGATCGCGCCGGTCACCGAGCTGGTCCGCGAACTGCCGGACGACCCCGACGTGATCGAGCTCTCGCAGATGATCTGCCGCGCCGCCGAACTGCAGACGCGGCAGCCCGACCGCGAGGAGTAGGCGACGGCCAGCAGCCTGTGCAGTCTGTGCCGCCTCCGCCGACCATTCCGGTCCAGCGTCTCCGCAGGCTTGGCGAGGACTAGCTGGACCGAGAGGCAGAGGTGAGAGACTTGGTTCCGCTCAACCGACAACGCAGCCAACAGTCTGTGCCGCCTCCGCCAACCATTCCGGTCCAGCGTCTCCGCAGGCTTGGCGAGGACTAGCTGGACCGGAATGGTTGGCGGAGGCTCTAATGGAGGGTCGGCGGGCGGTCGTGGCCGGGCTCGGCGGCGTCGAGGGAATCGTTCTCGCCCCGAAACTCAGGGAACGGTTCGGATTCGGGATCCAACTCCAGGCCGTGCTCCCAAAGCTTGAGCAGACCGTCGAAACTCAGCCGCTGCGCAATCGTCATCACCTCGTCTTCGAGGAACGCCGTCAGAAACTCCGTGCGGCGATCGCGGTCGCGCAAAGCCTCCACGAGCGGCAGATCGCGGCGGCGCTGGTCCGCGGTCACCCGCGTGCCCTGCAGGTAGTCGAGGTACATATCCCAATCGCCGCGGAAATAGCGCAAGCAGATCAAGCTGACCTCGACCTCGCTCTCGCTGAGCGAAGCCGCGTCGGTCTCGACCGCCTTCTGCTCTTGGCGCCCACGGGATTTCTTGCTGTCCGCCATGAGTCCTCCACGAAACTGAACCGCCGGCGACGGCGGCCCCAGGGTGATAATGTCGTTCTTGGGAGGCGCGCGGTCAACCGGCCCCGTGGCCCGACAGATCCATCTCCTTGGGAATAACGACGGTCCCCTTCTGCGTGACGGTGAACAGGCTGCGGTCTTTCTGCAGATCGCGCCCTATCACCATGCCCTCCGGAATCACGACGTCCTTGTCGCAAATGACGCGGTGCAGTTCCGCGTAGCGCCCGACCTGGACGCCATCCATGAGGATGGAGTCGGTCACCTTGGCGTAGGAGTTGACTTTAACGCCGCGATGCAGGATCGAGTGCTCGACCCGAGCGCCGGAAACGATCGAGCCGCCGCCGATGATCGAGTTGGCCAAGATACCCGGCTGCGGCTCGACCTCGTCGAAGCCGTGGACCGACATCGCCGGCGGCACCGGCGGCTGCCAGGCGCGGAACGGCCAGGTGCGGTCATAGAGATCCAGCGACGGCTGGCGCGAGACCAGGTCCATCGCCGCCTGGTAGTAGCTGTCCAGGGTCCCGATATCGCGCCAGTAGAAGGGGGCCAGCGTGTCGGGATTGCGGAACGGGAAAGCGAACACCTCACCCTGCTGCACCAACCGCGGAATGATGTCCTTGCCGAAATCGTGGTGGCTGTCGCCGCGGCGTGAATCGTGGCTGAGCTCTTTGACCAGACACTGGGTCTCGACCAGGTAGATGCCCATGTTGACCAGACAGTGCTGGGGATCGCCGGGAATCGTCTTCGGATTGGACGGCTTTTCCTCGTAGCCGACGACTTGCCAAGAATCGTCCACCTCGAGGATACCGAAATGATGCGCGCCTTCGCGCGGCACCACGGCGGCCGACAACGAGAAGCTGCCCCTGTGATCCAGGTGGAAGCGCATCAGGTCGGCGTAATCCATCTTGTAAACGTGATCGCCCGACAACAGCAGCACGTGGTCGGGCCGGACCTTTTCTAGCAGATAGATATTGTGGTAAACCGCGTCGGCGGTGCCTTCATACCACTTCGTGCCCACACGGTGCTGCGGGGGAATGCGATAGAGAAACTCGTCGGCTTCGTAATTGAAAATATTCCAGCCGCGTTGTAGATGCTTGTCCAGCGAATAGCTCTTGTACTGCGTCAGTACGTACAACCGGCGCAAGCCGCTGTTGAAGCAGTTCGAGAGGGTGAAGTCGATGATGCGGTAGTTGCCGCCGAAGGGCACCGACGGCTTCGAGCGGTCCTTGGTCAGCGGGTAGAGCCGCTCGCCCTGTCCACCGGCCAGGATGATCGTCAACGTCCGGCGCATGCGTTCGAGCATATCCAACGAGTGACGCTCCCCGTGCCCCCGCTGGCTCCACCGCCGGCGCCGCGAGAACCGGGGCTCAGCTCTCTACCATCTTGGCGTCCAGCAGTTCCTTGACCTTCGCGAGCAACTCGTTCGTATCCGACGATTTCGTGATGTACGCGTCAGCCGACCACGTCAGATAGTTCTCCCGGTAGCTCGAGTAGGCTGTATTGAGAATCACTGGTAAGGTATTATCCATATCCAGGATTCTTTGCAAAGCCTCAATTCCATCCATGCCGGCCATGCGGATATCCAGGATCACGAGATCCGGCTGCATGGTCTGCACGTACTCCAGCCCCTGCTCGGCGTTGGTGGCGGTCATCGTCTGATAACCGGCGCGTCGTAGTTCCGTCTCGTAGAGCAGACGCAGGTGGGGTTCGTCGTCGACGATCAGAATTTTCGCCATGGGAAGACCTCCTTTGTCCCCTTTGCCTCTGTCGCCATAGCCAGCCTATCAGAAGCCCGCCCCTGAAGCCAGGAAAACTCTACTCCCCATTCTCGGTTTCAACTTTGGGGCGCGGCAAGATGAAACTGAAGCAGGCGCCGCCCTCGGCGAGGTTTTCACCCCGGAGCACGCCACCGTGGGCTTTGATGATCTGAGCGCAAATGGTCAGCCCGAGACCCGAACCGGCGGATTTCGTGGTATAGAATGGAGAAAACATCTTCTCAGCAACGTCCTTCGGCAGGCCCGGTCCGTGATCGGCCACCTGGATCAAGACACCGCCCTCGAGCGACCGGCTGGACAGGCGAATCCGGCCGCCTTCGGGCTGGGCTTGAATCGCGTTGAGAATCAAGTTCTGGAGCACCTGCTGGATCTCTCCAGGATGGCAATGGACCTCGGCCGTGCTCGCCTGCAGGTCTTGCACCAATTCCACCGCTCCCCGTTCGAGGGCAGGCTGCATCTTTCGTGCCACCTCGACGGCAATCTGGTCGGGCGACACCACCCGGCGCATCATCTTCTGCGGCCTGATGAAATCCAGCAGGTCGTGGATGATCCGCTCGAGCCGGCTGACCTCTTCCGTGATGATCTGGGCGAACTGCCGGTTCGGATCGTCCTGCTCTAGATTGCGCAGCAACGCGCGCGCGAAGCCGCCGATCGCCACCAGCGGATTGCGCAGCTCGTGGGCGACGATGGCCGAAGTCTCGCCCATCACCGATAGGCGTTCCATCCGCAGCAGGGTCTGCTGGTCTTCCTTTTGTTTTTGTTGCGCCTTGCGCAGGTCGAGCACCTTGCGCGCCAACTCTTCGGTCAACCGCGACGACTCGATGGCGTTGGCGGACTGGTTGGCGAACAACTGCAGGAACTCGAGATCCAGGTCCGTGATTTCCAGACCGCTGATGGCATTGTCGGCTATCAGCACTCCGATCGCGCCGCGGCGCGTCGCGAGCGGCGCGACCGCGAAGCGATCGACGCCCAGCCAGCGGCGCACGTCCGCCAGGCCCGGGCTGGTGTCTTTCTCCGTCACGTGCACGACCCGTCGCGAGTACATGGCCTGGATCAACACGTGATCCTCGTCGGCCAGGTCTACCTTCAACCTCCGCACGATGTCGTTGACCGCAACGTCCGTCTCACGCAGCGAGAGATCATAACTGGTCATCATCTCGTAAAGATCGTTGGGTTGATCGGCCAGATCGCGCCAAATGCGCTCGGCCTCTTCGCGGCTGCTCGGGCCGATGGCGATCTCACCGCGCAGCGTGCGGCTGCGCTCGTCCACGAGCAGCAGGAAAGCCCGGTTGAAGCGCAGGCCCTGCCCTGCGGTCATGGCGATCAGAACCGACTCGAGGACTTGCGGCAAACTGAGTTGGGCGCCGTAGAGCGCCTCGCTCACCTGATTGAGCAAGCTGAGCTTGGCGAGACGGGCGGTGCGCAGGGCGTCACGAGCCGCCAGCGCGGCGGCGTCGTGCAGCGTGAGTTTGCGGAAGGAGACACCGGCGGCATCGTTGTACTTCTCGCAGTGCATTTCCACGGCCGCGGTCGCCGCGCCGATCTTCAGGTCGAGCTGCCGGTAACAACCCTCATGCGGGCAACCCGTCGCTCGGCATTCTGCGATGGCGCTGAAATTGTCGATCAAGCTGGTCAGCAGCAAGCCTTCCAGGTTTTCGCGCGAGCGTCGAAACAGTCGCGCCGCGCCGTTACTGGCCAGCATCACCGTCCAGTCGGCGGCCACGATGAACTGGGCCAGATTGCTGGCGGCCAGGCTCTGCCGAGCCAGAGCGTCCAGGTACGCGTTGGTCGGCCGTGTGCTCATCATCGCCTCCGGTCCGCGATCGTCTGCCGTCCCGCGGCCTGGTAGAGCTCGAGATAGCTCGCGGCGGCAGTGTCCCAGCTATAGTCGCAGCCCATCCCACGCCGCTGGAGGCGGCGCCATCGCACAGGATCGGCGAAGACTGTCCGCGCCGTTTCCAAAGCACCCCACAGGGCATCGGCACGGTCCTCTACGAAAACGAAGCCTGTGCCCTCACCGATCTGAACATCGCGCACCGTATCGGCCAGGCCGCCGGTTCGCCGCACGATCGGCGGCGTGCCATAGCGCAGCGCATAGAGCTGGCTGAGTCCGCACGGTTCGAACCGGCTCGGCATCAGGAACAGGTCGCTGCCGGCATAGATCGCGTGCGCTTTGGCCTCGCTGAATTCCGGCCAGAACGCGATGTGGCCTGGATGCCTTCCGGCGGCGTCGCTCAATACAGCATGATACACGGGCGCGCCGGTGCCGAGTACAATCAGGGAAAATCCGCCGGCGACCATGCGATCTAAAAGAGCCGCGACGAGATCAAGGCCCTTCTGGGCGACCAGTCGTCCGACCAGGCCCAGCAGGGGCCGGGGGCTGTCGACAAGCCCGGCCGCCGCGAGCAGACGTGCGCGGCAGACGGCTTTCCCGGCGAGGTCGGCAGCGTTGTACGGCGCGGCGAGATAGGGGTCGTGCGCCGGGTCCCAGACCGAGTAGTCGACACCGTTGAGGATGCCGGAGAACGCATCGGCGCGCTCGGCCAATACGCCTTGCAGGCCGCAGCCCAGTGCTTCAGAGGAGACTACCTCCTGCGCGTAGGTCGGGCTGACGGTGTTGACGAGATCGCTGGCGACGATGCCCGCCTTCAGCAGGTTCAAGTTGCTCCAGAATTCGAACATTTCCGGGTACCGCACCAGCCGCGCCGGCAGCCCGGCCTGGGCGATCGTGTCCGGCGGATGGATCTCCTGGTGCGCCAGATTGTGGATCGTCAGCAGGGTAGCGGCCGGTCCGGGCAGGTCGCGCCCGCGGTACCAGAGGCGGCGATAGACGGGCGCGAGTGCGGTCTGCGCGTCGTGCGCCTGGACGATGTCGACGGGCCATTCCGCCAGGCGCGGTAGCAGCAGCGCCGCCTGGCAGAGACCGCTCGCGCGGGCCACCGCGTCGGGGAAGCCCCGGCCGTCGGGGTCGGCGTAGATCCCCGCGCGGCCGAACAGCGGCGGGCATTCCACCAGATCGACCGTCACGCCGTGCGGGGCGTCCGGCCACTGCCAGAAACGCACGTCGAGCATGGTGTCGCCGACCCGCAGCGGGACCTTTCCCAGGCCGGGCCGCGGCCGCAGGCCCCACGTCTCGCGGTCGATGTCCGCGTACAACGGCAAGACTACCGCGGCCTCGCAGCCGCGCCGCGCCAGGGCCGCGGGCAAGGCGCCGGTCACGTCGGCCAGACCGCCGACCTTCACCAGCGGGTTCATCTCAGCGGCCACCATCAGGACGTTCATCGAGGATCCTCTCGCTGCGCTTGGTGCACGGCGCGGCGCAGCTCAGCCGCGGCGTCCTCGGGCGCGACGGGGTTGATGAAGAACCCCGTGCCGGTCTCGAATCCCGCCAGCGGCGCGAGCCTGGGCAACAGTTCCAGGTGCCAGTGGAAATCCTGGACCGCCGCGGTCGCTGTGTGCAAGACCAGATTGTAGGCCGGCTGCGGCACGACGGCCTGTAAGGCGCGGCAAGCGGTGATCAACAGGCCGCCGACCGCGGCCAATTCCGCCGCACTGGCCGCGCCGAAATCGCCTTGGTGCCGCCGCGGCAGCACGTGCATCTCCCAGGCGAAGCGGCCGGCCCACGGCACATAGAGCAAGGCGTCGGCATCGGCGCCGATCAGCCGTTGTTCATCCGCCGCCGCGGCGCTCGCCGCGCAGATCAGACACGCGGCGTGCTCCTGTCGCCAAGCGGCGAAGGCGGCCAGTTCGGTCCGCAGGACCGCCGGCACGACCCGGGTCGCCAACAACTGACCGTGGGGATGCGACAGGCTAGCGCCCGCCCCCGCGCCGGCGTTGAGGAAGAAACTCACCGCGGCAATCTCCGGATCGCACTGCAGCGCGCGAATCCGCGTCTGGATCGCCGTCAGGATTTCGGCCACTTCCGGCGGCGAACACCGCGCCAGATCTCGATCGTGATCGGGCGTGATCACAACGACTTCATGCCGCCCGTCCGGGCCGGTGAGCGCGGGGAATCGGTTCGGAAAGACCCTCACCCGCCACGGCGGCTGATCCGCGGCAGCCGGCGGCTCGCGGCCGGTGGTGAGGATTTCCGGCGGCGTCTCGTGTTCGTTCCCCGGGCAGAATGGACAGGTCATGCCGGTGTTGCTGACGGTCTGCAGGCGTAGATCGCTGGGACGGCGGCTGCGATCGGGCGCCACGATGACCCAAGTGTCGTGCAGCCGGTCGTACCGCAGTGAGTCCATGGCGCCATCCCTGTCGAAATCCGCCGGGAACATTCTCCGGCGCTCAACGTAGAATAGCGTGTGCCAAGGAGAAAGCGAGTACGATTCCCCCCTCGGTCACCTCCTCTTGGTTCAGGCGAACGCTAGCAACAGGGCCCCGGCAACGGGGCCCTGCGGTCTCTTGCGGCCGGGTTGGTCCGGTTCAATTAGGAATGATCCGGATCAGCGAACCAGGGTCATCTTGCCCAGATGCCGGCCGGCGGCGGTTTCCAGGACGTGGATGAATACCCCCGAAGCGCAGGCACGGCCCTCGGCGTCACAGCCGTCCCAGGCGACCGCCGCGGATCCGGCCCGGTGCCAGCCGTCGACGAGGACGCGGACCTGCCGCCCGCGGACGTCGTAGATCGCAAGCTTGACCGGACCGGCGGCAGGCACCTCGTAAAAGATCGTCGTGCGGGGATTGAACGGGTTCGGCCGGCTGCCGGCCGCAAGTTGCGGCGGGGATTCCGGCACCGCGGTCGTCGGCGAGGCATCGATGCCGAAGGCGGTCAACACCTCGGCCAACAGACGGACGCGCGCCGGCACGCCAGCGTTCTCTCCGCCGGAGACGCGCAACGAACCGATCGAACTGAACGAATACGGCAGGCTGATGATGTCGCGCTGAGGGCTGCCCACGACCAGCCGCGTCGCGGCCGCGTACGGGTAGACACCGCCGGCTCCGTTTGGCGCCGTGTACTCGGCCAACCGTTGGCCCAGGCCGCCGGCGGTGACCAGATCGAGGCGGCGCGGGTCCGGACAACCGCCCAGCACCTGCCAGGCCGTGGTGGTCACGAACACGCCGTTCTCGGGTAAGATCGCGATGCGCGGGGACTGTTGGCCGCCCACAAGCGACCCCCCGTCGGCGGCCTCGAGTTGCACGCCCAGGTAGTCGCTCAGGAAGAGCTGCGCTTCCATGGCGCCTTGGGCGAGATCGCTGGCCAGGTTGTCGCCGGTCAGCAGAGCGCGCTTGTCGCCGAGGGCGAACCACTCCGCCAGCAGTCTGACGTCCTCGGTCGCCGTGACGCCGGCTGCACCGGTGAGCGCGTAGGCCGTCAGATCACCGCTGTCGTAGAGCAGGATGTCGTAGCCCGCGAGCTGGGCGGCGCGCGCGCGGCCGCCCAGTCCGTTCCCGGCGCCGTCCGCCGGCGAACGCGTGCGGAACAGATCGTAGTCGAGACCTCGCTGCAGGCCGAGCATCCGCAGCATGTGATCCCAGTAGTCCACCGCCTCGACCGTCTGCGCGTCGTCGCGCCAGAGCAGGAGGCAAGGCTGGTCGCCGAATTCGTCCGAAAAGACCGTGGGCAAGGCCCGCATCCGCGCGAACTCCGGCCAGACCGAAGTGTCCGAGAAGTCGCCGAAACCGGTGGTGTCGGCCGGCCACGTCACGAGCGTCTGCTGGCCGCGGCCGAACGCGCGCGCCTCCAGGAAGAAGTGCACGACGTCGCCCGGGAAGATCAGGCCGGTATCGGGCAGATCGAAGAACCAGCGGTTCGGAATCGCCGCGCCGACCGCCGTGCGGCAGGAATCGCCGGTTGCAACCAGATCGATGCAGCCATCAGGATCCGGCTGCACGCTGCGCACGAGATCGAAGAGCGGGTTGGCGCGCAGCCTCGCCACCAAACGCGGTGGCTCGGTCAGCTCCTCGCCGTCGCGCAACACATGGACCTCGGCGACGATCGAGTCGCCCGGATCGTTGCGCAAGTGCTCCGGCGGACTGATGTTCAGCGCCATGTCGAAGCGGCACGAGTTGGTTTCCAGATTGCGCAAATCGAGATTGCCGCTTTGCGGGAACGTGTCCTGGGGCAAGTGCGCGTCGGCGACCATGATCCGCGGTCCCGCGCTGGCAAACGCCTTGACGGCCACGTTGTCGAAATACGGCGCGGGCGTGGCGTCGTGACCGTCGAGTTCCCACACCGCCCGAAAATCCATCACCTGCAACTCGACTTGCACCCACCGGCGGCCCGGCACCAACAATTCGCCGCACAATTCATGGTGTCGCCGATACGCCGGACCGCCCGTATAGACGACATCGCGATGGCGCCACGCAGCGTCCTCCAGCGCGGCGGGATCTTCGTCGGCCGTCGAGCGCACGCGCCAGCGGTAGACGATTCCCGGCGATTGCGGCGCGAGCGGTTCGTGGACGTAGACGTCGAACGCGAGCAGCATGTCGTCGGTCCCGTCCGGCCATGCCAGCGGCGGCGAGACGAGCCCGTTGTCGAGGTGATAATCCAGACCGAGCAGACCGCCGTAGCTGTTCACCACGAAGCCGCTCGGGCCGTAGCACCAGCTCAAACAGGGGGAGCCGCCGGTGCCGGGAACGACCAAACCATCGTCGATGAAGACCGCCTGGACCGAGCTGTTACTGCGGCAGGGATCCAGGTCGTTCAAGTTTGCCGCCAGGTGAACGAAGTCGCCGACCCCGTCGAAGAACCGCGGGGTCCAGAACAACTCGGAACCCGGCTCGAAGTTGTCGAAGGTCGCTACAACGCCGTCGATCAACACCTGGATATCGTCGATTTGACAGGCGCCGTCGGTCGGATAAAGGCCGTCCTCGTCAGACCAGGCTTCGTCCGACACGAAGGAGAACCGCAATCTGATCTCGTCGGCCTGCGGCCCGCCGAGGTCCTGCTGCGAGATGTCGACCGAGACATCGACGGCGCGGTTGATGCGCCAGCCGTCCCATTCCGCGACGGTCTGCCAGTCCATGCCGCGCCAGGCCTGCAGGGACACCTTGTCGAAGCCCGGCTCGGTGTCGTGATTCATCCAGGCCTGAACTCTGACGGTCGCCGACGTGAAGGTGTCCGGAACGATGAACGCCCAGCCGAGGCGCTGCCGCCAATTGTTGCCGTAGCCGATCTCGCCGTTGGGAAATTCCGTGCCGCACCACATGGCATGGTTGCCAGTGCCATGACCGCCGAGGGTCTCGGCGTTGAACGTGGATACGGACCAGAAGGTGTCGGCCGCTGCCGTGTAGTCGAGCGTGGTCCAGCCGTGCCAGGCCGGGGCACCGTCGCTATCCTCGAACCGCCCGTCGAGTCGCTCGGGGCCGCCCAAGAGCACCACCGTGTCTGCAGTCGCCGCACCGAGCGGCACCGCCGGGCGCGGTGCGCCGATCAGATACGGCGACCCCGCACCCGTAACCGTCCGCGGCGGTTGCGAACGCGGCAAAGGCCGGCCCGCGGCGGGAAGAACGGACACGAGCAGAAAGGCAAGGATACCCAGGCAGACCGCGGTGCGACGGCAACGCTGCAACGTCATGGTGACCTCGACCGGGACCGGACGACTGTTCTTCGCTAACCGTATGATTGTAACGCAGGAAAGCGTTCCGGGTCAATCCGCTCCCGATTGCCGCCGGGAACGCGCGGCGGCCCGGTCGCTGCCGGGTGCGGCCAACGGCAGCGACCGCCGCGGCAGATTGCCGTCGGCCAGCAGATCGGCCACGTACGCGCCGAGCGTCCGAAACGTCCCGCGCTGCAGTAGATCGGCCAGCTTCGCGGGCATTGTCCCCTGGCCGGCCTGGCTCCGCCAGCGCAAGAGGGCGTTCTGGCGTGTGGCGGGCCGGTAGCGGTCCAGTTCCCAAGGATGCAGGTAGATGACGCAAGGCTGGTCTTGACGCCGCGCGGCGGCGCGGACCGCCCGGTAGGCCCAGCGAGGTAGCAGGCGCATGTAGCCGCCGCCGCTGAAGGGGAGGTTGACGCCGCCGAGCCGCCAGGTCGGCATGGGCACGACGACGAAATCGCCCATCGTGGCGGCGGCGCTGGCTGCCGGCGCCTCAGCCGCGGCCGGCGGTTCCAGGATGAACGGATAGCGCGGCGACCCGGGCTGACCGTACCGCGGGTGGCGGATCGGAAAGAGCGAGCAGTCGTAGGCGAATCCGCGGTTGCGCAGGAGCTCGAGGTAGCCATGGACCGGGGGGGTCATGGTGAAGCTGGGCGCCCGGTACCCGCGCGGACGCACACCGCACGCGGCGAGCGCCGCGAGTGCCTGATCGAGATCGGCCAGGAACTCCTGTTCGGACAGCTCGCTCACCACCGGGTGCGCGAACGAGTGGCAGCCGATCTCGTGGCCCGCGGCCGCGATGCGCCGCACCACGTCGGGGTGTCGGACCGCGGTCCAGCCCAGGACGAAGAACGTGGCGCGCACCCGCTGCCGGTCCAGCAGCTCGAGGACGCGATCGGTGTTGCCCTCGACGCGCGATTGTTGAGCCGCCCACTCGGCGGGCGGCACCTGCCCGAGATAGTTGTGGCCGTGGAACCACTCCTCGACGTCGACGGTCAAGATGTCGGGAACCGTTGTCATGGCGCCGCCGCCTCCGCGGGCACAGCTACGCACGCGAACTGCAGGAAACGCATCTCGCGCAGGCGTCCAAGCACCAACAGGTTACAGAGCCGGTACCGCCAGGCGCGCGTGGGGTTGATCCCGACCTGTTCGACCACACGGTAACCCGCGCGATCGAACAGACCGCGCATGCTGGCGCGCGTGAAGAACCTCAAGTGCGTTCGGTCGCGGATCCCCTCGTCGTGATATTCCCAGTCGCCGCGGACGACGAGGTCCCAGACGTTGTGGAAGTGCCGCACGTTCGGAATGCTGGCCACCAGGCAGGCGCCCGGAGCCAGGACCCGGCGCAGCGACCGCAGCAGGTCCTCCGGCCAGGCCAGATGCTCCAGGACGTCGTTCATGACCACGCAGTCGAAGTAGCCGGCCGGCAGCGCGGCGACGTGCGTTTCGGCCGGACCGGCCAGCACCTGATCCAGCCGCGCGGCCGCGCGCACGGCGACCGCCGGCTCGAGCTCGATCCCCCAGATCTCCAGCGCCTGTCCTCGGGCCAGCCGCTCGGCGCGCAGACCCTCCGCGAAAGCCCCATCGCCGCAGCCGATTTCAAGCAACGTGCGCGCTTTCGCCGGAACGAAAGCGCGCATTGGAGACCGCAGCTGGCTGTGATAGCCGGCGTTGCTCACGACACCTCGCGGATTGCCGCCGCTCGCTCGGGCAGCCAGCGGCGGCGGTGCCAGGCTCAGCCCAGCACCGGATAACGATGGGGGTCGTCGGACATGTCCACCAGGACAGTGCGCTGCGTGAACATGGTCCGGTGATGCACTCCCTTGGGCACGTGATAATGATCGCCCGGCAGGTAGAGATTCGTACGGCCTTCGATATCCATCACCATCTCACCGGAGAGGACGGTGCCGCGCTGCGCACAATGGGAATGGTCGGGGAAAGAGACTCCCTCTTCGAACACAAAAAAGACGACTTGTTTCTCATCATCGCTGAAGGCGAAACCGGTGACGCCGTCGACCGGCATTTCGACCTTGGGCAGGGCGAGAACCTCCTGAGGCAGTAGACCGGAGAACTGATCTGTCCGCGTTGATGCCATGGACGCCCTCCTTGGTTCGCAAGATGGCAGGCCTGCGCGCAGGCCTCGCTGCTCTACATTCTAGCCGAGACTCGCTGGATAACGCAACGTCGGTGGAGACATTCCGGAGCGGTCAGGTCGACCCGCACCATCGGCGCGCCTTTTCAACCCGCCAGCCTGAACTCGGCCATGACCGGGAAATGGTCCGAGGGAGGCGAACCTGCGCGTTCGAGGATCTGGTCGAAGTCGATTTTGGTCACGGCGTGGATCTCTAGCTGCGGCCGAAAGAACACGTAGTCGATCCGCCGGTGGCCCAGAATGAGGTTGCCAATCCGGTCGCGCAGGTCCAGGCCGCGGAACGTGGCGCTCTGACGATCCTCGCCGCCGCCGGCCTCGCTCCAGGCATCGTATAGCGCCGCCCGCCGGCCAGTCTCATGCCCCAGCTCGCGAATTTCGGGCGCGCCGGCGACCGCGTTGAAATCGCCGGTCAGGAACACGGGCATCTCCTGCCCCATTTCCTGCAGCTTGCGGCTGATGAACTCCTGGATCAGGCGAGCGCCATGGCGGCGATGGCCTGATAAAAACGCCTCCAAATGGGTGGTACCGAACAGGAACGGGCGCCGCGTCGGCCGGTGCTCGAAGAGCGACCAAACCGCGATTCGCGGCCGCGAGGCCAGCGCGAAACGGCTGGCGGGTTGCGCGGGGCGCGGCGAAAGCCAGAACGATTCGTCGGCCATCGGCAGCCGGCGAACGGTGTCGCGTTTGTAGAAGATGGCGCTGTACCAGTTGTCCGCGCTGTGCGCGCGCAGCGGGCCCAGATTCCCCTCGCCCGTGAACTCGTAGTCGGGCAGGCGGTCCCGCAGGTCGTTGAGCTGTTTCAGGTTGGCTTCCTGGGTGCCGACCACGTCCGGTTGCAGGGTCGCGAAGACCTCGACGATGCCGTCTCGCCGCTCGGCCCAAGGAAATCGTTTCTGCTTCTTGTTTGCCGACAACAAGTTGAAGGTCATCACCCGCAGGTTGTTCTGGATCAAGATCGCTCCGTGATGCTCGCTGGCTGGTCTATGTGCAAGAGCGACGTGGGCGGGTCGCGCTGCAGCAGGTTAACGGCGATCGGGCAATATCTCAGGTCTTGCTGTGTTGCAGAACCCGATGCATACGCCCAGGTTCCCGCCATTGTTGCAAGGACGATACCCATTCGGTCGTCCGGCAAGATGGATACTAAATCTGTCCGGCGCAAGTCCTGTTTTTAGCAGGCGACCGTCCCCGGCGGCCCTGGCAGGGTCAAGCCGAGTCAGAACATCGCCAATTGCGACGCCCGCGGCGGCAGGTCGAGCGCCGCCAGGACCAGCGGGATCCAGGCCGACCGATCGCCGGCCGGCAGCCGCAAACAATCCAACCGGTACGCGGCCAGCAGTTGATCGATGATGCGATCGATCGCGGTCTGGAATCCCTGGGAAACGTCGCGGGTGCCGTCATAGCTCGGCGGCGCGACGACCGGGACCTTCACCAGCAGGCGATACGTCGCCATCCAGGTGCGTACCAGTTCCTCGAGCGGCGCCTGCCGGCCGGTGGCGTTGACCAGATAAGCGTAGTTGTCAAGCACCGCTCGATCGCAGACGATGATATCGTACGCGGGCTCGAGGGCGATCTCTTCGGCGATCTGAGTGTGTAAGATCCACTGTTGGGCATCCCGGGTCGTGTCCCGGTTGATAGGTAGCGGACAGCGGCGCGCGACCTCCTTGACGAGGTCGACGCTCAGGTCGAGCCGCTTGAGGTTGGCGGCCAACTCGAAACAGAGCGTCGTCTTGCCGACTCCGTGAGAGCCCATGAAGGCGATCTTCATGGCGACGAGGTTAACCTGTCGCCGCAGGTAAGTCCAGCAAGCGAAGTCGGCGTCGCGGCCGCAGCGCGCCGGCCTGCCCGCCAGAGGAGCCGGCCATGGTAACAATCGACAGCCCGCAGACCTGGGGTTACTTGAACGCCGGGCCACGGCCGAGCACCCTGCTCGCCGGCGGCGCCGTTGTGGCAGCACTGGGACCGATTGCGCTGGCATTGCAGTTCGCGACCTTCGCCTGGGTCTGCTGGGCGATCGGGTTGTTGTTGACCGGCGTCGGTCTTCTGCTCAGCGGGTTGCGGCCGTGGTTGACCTCGTTCGCGGTCGTGCCTGCCGGGATGTTCCTGGCGCAGGGCGCGAGTTTGTTGCTGACCGCAAGCGGACTGGCCGCGGCCGCAGCGGGCTACTTCGCGTTGACGCTGCCGAAATGGCTCTCGTTGTTCGTGCTGGCGATCGTCGCCGCGCGGCAGGTCGACCGGCGGCGGCGGCGCTGGCTGGCAGTGGTAGTTGTCTTGAGCAGCCTCAAGTATCTGACGCGGCACCTGGCACAGCCGCCGGCCACCGTGTTGGCGGTTCTGGATATCCTGCTCGCCGTGCTGCTGGCGTCGGCCCTGGTGCAGTGGGCGGTGGTTCTGCGCCGCCTGGAAACGGCGTGGGCGGCTCACCGCTGGCGGGATACGCACGCGCGCTTCGAAGATTTCAATCCGCCGCCGCTGCAGCCCCTCAGTTGACCGATTCGCGGACGGGTTCGCCCGCGAAACTAACGCTCACCACTTTGCGGATCACCGCTTCGAATTCGCAGTAGCGGTCGGGCCGGAAGCCCAGCGGCGCGGCCACGAGCTTGGCGGGATAGGTCTGCAGGCGCGTGTTGAACTCGCGCACGTTGGCGTTGAACAGACGCCGCGCCGCTTGGATGCGGTCCTCGGTCTCAGCCAGTTGCGCCTGCAGATCGGCGAACCCGCGATCGGCCTGCAGCTGCGGGTTCGCTTCAGCGATCGCGAGCAAGGCGCGGGTCGCGGCAACCAGATCTCTTTCCGCCGCCGCTTGCGGATCCGGCCGCTGGGCGATCGCCCTCGCCCGCGCCGCCGTGACCGCCCCGAGCACGCGGCGCTCGTGTGCCGCCGCCGCCTCGACCACGGCAACCAGGTTGGGAATCAGGTCGTGGCGGCGGCGCAGTTCGGTTTCCACGCCCGACCAGCTCTCGCGCACATGCTGGCGCAGACGGACCAGCAGGTTCCAGGTCAGGATCAGCCAGCCGACGAGAACCGCGATACCCACGCAGACGAGACGAATGACCATCACCGTTGCCTCCACTGACCGGCAAACTCCGGTCCCAGCACATCGCGCCGCGCATGCGGGGGGATGCCGGCCAAGAAACCCGTCGCCGTGGCGATCGCCTCGGGAATCTTTTCGGCGGCCAGCCCGCCGGGAACGGCGACAAGACACCACCACCCGCCCAGCTCGAGCCACCAGCGCGGACGGCGCAGCAGGAACTCGATCTGCCGCGGCGGCAGCACGTCGTAGGCCCATTTGCGATCGGGCGAGGATACGTGGAACGCGGCGCTGAACGCCGCCGATTCGAAATCGATGTCGTTGAACCCCAGCGCCGACGCCAACCGGTCGGCGGCTATTTCCGGACGAATACGCAGGGGAATCAGCGGCATATCCGCCTTGACCGCCACGCAGGTGAACAAACCCTGCACGCCGTCCCGGGAACCGGGACGCCGGCGGCGATCGAGATCGAAGACATGGATCTGGCGTCCCTGCCAGAGGCCGCTGGCCAGGTTGGTCGCCTGGACCAGGCCATTGCCGATCAATCCCAGTTCCAGGTAGGTGCGCCCCACCGTGGGATCGGGCCCCGGCGTGAACCGCCAGCCATGGGTTCGGGCCCAGGTTTGCAGCGCGTGGACCCGTCGTAGACTCAGCACGGTCCGCACGATCGTCACGACGATGCCAGCGCTCACAAATAACAAGGCCAGCCAGGGCATGGCTTACCTCCAGGGCAGTCTCCGGTTCTACCGCGGATTATCGGCCGCGAATGCGGCCGCCTTGATCCCAACCCGCATGACGGCCGGCGCCCTTGCCGATGCCGCGCTCGGACTCCTGGCGCCCACCGCATCCGCGGCCGAGCGGCCGACAGCCGAGCGGCAACGAACAGGGCGGGCCCGTCGGGACCCGCCCTCTTCTGTCATCGCTCGCCGGTGCGGAACTAGCAGGCCGTCGCCGCCTCCTGTTTCAAGAGCGCCTCCCACTGCCGGTCCACGTGTTCCTGACAGTGTTCCAGGAGCTTCTCGTTACCGGGCTTGAACAGGTGCCGGAACCGGGCCTGTTGCTTGAGCCACGGCGCGATCGGTTGCCGCTCCTTTGGTTTCTTGTTGATCGTGTACTTACCGTACTCGACCTCGAAGAGCGGCCAGAAATTCGTCTCGACCGCGTCCTTGGCGATCTGCACGCCGAGCTCCATCGGGAAACCCCAGCCCACCGTGCAGGGCATCAGCACGTTCAAGAAGGCCGGACCGTCGCAGCTGAGGGCTTTCTCGACCTTGGTCGCCAGGTCCTTCCAGTGGAACGGCGTGGTCTGCGCTACATAGGGAATATTGTGCGCGACCATGATCCTGGTCAGATCCTTGCGGTCCTGCGGTTTGCCTTGCTTGACCTTGCCGGCCGGCGCGGTCGACGTGTGGGCGCCGAACGGCGTCGCGCTCGAACGCTGGATGCCCGTATTCATGTAGGCTTCGTTGTCATAACACACGTACAGCATGTTATGGCCGCGCTCGAGCGCGCCCGAGAGCGACTGCAGACCGATGTCGTAGGTGCCGCCGTCGCCGCCGAACGCGATGAAGTTCATCCGTTCGGCCTGGGCGGCCGCGTCCGGCAGCTCGCCGCTCTTCTTGAGCGCGCGGTAGGCTGTCTCGACTCCGCTGATCGTCGCCGCCGCGTTCTCGAATGCCGAGTGGACGAACGACGTCTTCCAGGCGGTGTACGGAAAGATCGTGGTGATCACTTCCATGCAACCGGTCGCGCCGGCGACGACCGTGTTCTTACCGGCGACCAGCATGATCTGGCGCAGAATATTGGCGCCCGTGCAGCCGGCACACGCGCGGTGTCCCCCGGTCAAGAGTTCCTCGTTCTGGACGAGTTGCTTCAGGCTGATAGCTTTGGCTTCGCTGGCCATGAGAGGTTCTCCTTCCTAGGCCCGGCAGCCGAGCAAGTTGTGAATGGGTTGCTCGCCGCCGGCGGCGATCTTCTGGAGCGCCTCGATCACCTCGGCCGCGTGGCCGAGCTCGAAGTCGCGGCCGCCGAGGCCGTAGATCCAATTGTGGATCGGCGCCGCGCCGGGTAGTCCGTACGCCGCGCTGCGAATCTCGGTGAACACCGGTCCGCCCCAACCGCCGAAGCTGGCCGAGCGATCCAGCACCGCGATCGCCTTGCGGCCCGCCAGAACCGGTTGGAGCTGCTCGGCCGGGAACGGCCGGAACATGCGCAGCTTCAACAAACCGACCTTGACGCCCTTGTCGCGGTACTCGTCGATGACGTCCTTGGCGGTGCCGGCGCTCGAGCCGAGGACCACCATGACCAGATCGGCGTCGTCGAGCTTGTATTCCTCCCAGAATCCGTAGCGGCGGCCCGTGAGGTCGGCGAACTCGTCGAACACGTCGCGCGCCACGTCGAAGACCCGCGGATAGGTTTCGAGCTGACTCCACTTGTGCTCGAAGTAGTAGTCGGTCAGATCCAGCGGGCCGACGGTGAGCGGACGCGCGGGATCCAGCAGCGTGTACTTGTGCTTGTACGGGCCGACGAAATCATAGGCCGCGTCGTCGTTCAACAAGTAGAGCGCGTCTTCCTTGTGGCTGATGATGAAACCGTCGTAGTTGACCATCGCCGGCAGACGCACGTCCATGTGCTCGCCGATGCGGAAGTTGATGAGGCCGGCGTCGTAGGCTTCCTGCGCGTTCTCGCAGAAGTGATGGATCCAGCCAGCGTCGCGGCCGCCCATCGAATCGCTGTGGTCGCAGTGGATGTTGATGTTGCCCGACAGCGCGCGGTTCACGAGCGCCATCTGGATCGGCAGCCGCAGCGAGGCGGCGATATAGACCACTTCCCACATCAGCGCGAAACCCGCCGAACTGGTGGCGGTGATGGTGCGCGCGCCCGCGGCCGCCGCGCCGACGGCCGCCGACATCGCCGAGTGCTCGCTTTCAACGAGAATCATCTCGGCCGTCGACTCGCCGTTGGCCACGAACTCGGCGAACTTGTGCATCATCTCGGTCTGCGGCGTGATCGGGAACGCGGAAGCGACGTGGGGCCGCGCCTGTTTGAACGCGTAGGCGACAGCCTCGTTGCCGCTGAGCGCCACGAGCTCCTGCTGGAGTACCTTGCTCATGCTCCGGAGCCTCCTTCTTTTATTTCTCTTCGCGGACCATGACCAGCGCGGCCTTGCCCTTGGCGGCAGGCGGGCACTCGTTGGCGCAGATTCCGCAACCCTTGCAGTGATCCAAATCGATGCCCACGACCTGCGGCTTGTCGCCGCTGAGGTCCACCTTGATGGAGGCGTCCGGGCAGTAGATCCAGCAGAACAGGCACTGGATGCAGTTGGCAGGGTAGAACTGGGGCACGAAGGTGCGCCAGTCCCCCGTCTTGAAGGACTCGGCGTTGCCGGCTTCGGTGATGACGCCGGCCTCGGCGAGGTCCTGGGCTTTCTTCAGACTCATGCCGAAACCACCTCGTTATAGGCCTTCTCGACCGCGCGCAGGTTGCCCTCGACCACGGCCTGGGAGAACTTCGTGCTGAACTTCACCTTCATCGCGTCCAGGAACTCCCCGAGATCCATGAACGGCTCGGCCGCGAGCAGCGCGCCAGTCATGGGCATGTTCGGGATGGGCTTGCCGAAATTGTCCAGGGCGATCTTGGTGGCGTCCACCGTGTAGATCTTGGCGCCCGGCACGTTGATCTTGGCCCGGATTTCGTCCGGCGCCAGCGAGGTGTTGATCAGGAAGACCGTGCGCTCGTCGGTGCCGGCGGTCACGCCGGCAGCCGTCGAATCTAGCAGGCTCGGATCCAGCACGACCACGATGTTGGGATTCTCGATCCCGCAGTGGCGGCGGATCGGCGTGTTGGAGATGCGCGTGTAGCCGCGTACGGGAGCGCCGCGGCGCTCCGGTCCGTATTCGGGGAAGCCCTGGCCGAACTTACCCTTGGCCAACACGGCCTGGGCGACGAACGTGGCCGCCGTCTTGGCGCCCTGCCCGCCGCGCGCATGCCAACGGATCTCGACCATCTGAGCAGCCATCTTGTACCTTCCTTGCCGCTGATTGCAGCGCATCCGGGTGACGCAGCGGACGCGCTTGGCTGTGAAGCAACTCCAAGTTAGCCAGTGGCGGCACACCAGACAAGCAAAAGGGGTGCCGCAATACACGACACCCCAGGTACACTTTGCTGGCGCGACGCCCGCGGGCGCCGGCGCTACTTCGCCAACACCGCCTTGACCGCGCGCCGTTCTTGCCCGTCGTCCAGGCGCACGAGGTAGATGCCAGCGGCCGCCGGCCGGCCGTCGCGATCGCCCCCGTCCCAGACCGCGCGATGGCGGCCGGCGGGCAGCGTCCCGCGGTGCAGTGTCGCGACCAGGCGACCCCGCAGATCGAAGATCTGCAAGGAAACCGTCCCGTTGCGGGGCAGATCGAAGGTCACGGTCGTACTGGGATTGAACGGGTTCGGCGCCACACCGGTGATCGCCAGCGAGCTCGGCACCGTGTCGTCGCCGACCGGTGTTTGACCGCCGGCGGTTTCGAAGCGCTCGCTGAAGCCGCCGGCGCGTCCGTCCGCCGCGACCGCGCCGACCACGTAGTACCAATCGCCAGCGGGCGGGATCTCCTGGTAGGTCACCTCTGGCGCCGCCACGGCGGCGCGAGCCAAGTCGGCCGCCGGCATGAAGACCGCCGACGTGTCGCGGTAGACCACGTAGGTGACCGCGCCGGCCACCGGCGACCAGGAAAGGTGCACGGCGCCAGCGACGACCGCGCCGGCAAGGTCGGCCACCGCTGCCGGTCCGGCCGGCGCCGCGACCGCTCCGCCGTGCAGGCCGCGGTCCGCCGCGCTGCCGTCCCAATCCTCGCCCGCGGCTGGACTGCCGGTGTCGATCAGCGGCGAGTGCATCCCGGGCGCGAAATCCCAGGCCGCCGCGTCCGCGTAAGCAGGCGCCAACGCAAGATCGTTCGCCGCCGGCGGTGTCAGAAAGTCGTTGCCGCTGTTGCCGTAGGACAGGTTCCAATCAGCGGCGATTGCCGGCCCGGTGACGAGGTACCCGCCGCCCGAGTTGGCGGAGACCGCGTTGTTGAAGAACTCCAGCGAGCCGACGGCGCCCACGTAAATACCGCCGACATAGAGACCGTCGTTGCCGTGCGCGACGTTGTTGTGCATCACGCCGCCGGCGAGGTCCGTGGCGCAGAGACCACCGCCGATCCCGGGCGCCACGTTGCCGGCGAACGCCGAGTTGCGCAGCTCGAGGTAGCCGCCTTCAGCCAACAGGCCGCCGCCGGGGCCGGTCCAGTTGCGGTTCTCAGTCAGGCGAGCGCGGGCCAGATCGAGCTGCGAAGCCGCGGTGTGGATGCCGCCGCCGCCGTTGCCGGACCGGTTGGCGGCCACAAGCAGATCGACGCCGTGGACAACCGCGCCCGCGGCGACGGCCAGGCCGCCGCCCAGCGCCGCGGCGCCGCCGCGCAGCTCGCAGTCGACCAGGCTCGCGGAGCCGCCATGAACGTACACGGCGCCGCCCGGATTGGTCAGCGTGCTGTCGCTGGTGGTGTTGCCGATGAACACACAATCCTGCAGGACGGCGGCTTGACATTCGTACAAGGCGACCGCGCCGCCATGGCTGCCGATGTTGCCGGTGAACGTGCAACCGCGAATCACCGGCGAACCGCCGTGCGCCAGGATCGCACCGCCCCAGCCGGGCCCCGAGCCGGGGTTGGCGCGGTTGTTCTCGAAGCGGCAGTTCTCGATGACCGGCGACACTGCCATGCTCAAGATGGCGGCTCCGTGCTGGCCGACCACCGGATCCCCCGTGATCGCGGCCTGGCTGTCGTGGAAGATGATGTTCGCCACACCGCAGTTGCCGATAGCGCCGCCGGCGAAACGCATGACGCCCTCGACCCCGCGCAAGCGCGTCGGGTAGAGGTCCGGATCGCAGACCGTGAAATCGGGGCTCCAACCGCCGAAGATGTGGCACTGGCTATTGACCGAGATCCCGCTCTCGAAGTAATCGCCGCCGGCCACCAGCACCGTGTCGCGACCCGCGCCGGCCAGCACGGCGGTGCGGATGCTGTGCGCCGCGGTGGCGGGCGTGTCGAAGGGCGGCGTGTTGCTGCCCGCGGTCGATACGTAACGGGTCTGGTAGCCGAGGATGGTGAACTCTCCGTTGGGAAAGCCGAAGCCGAGGTGCGTCCCCCCACTCGGATAGATCACCAGCGTGGCGCGGCTGGTCGTCACGTTGGGCACCTGCCACTCGAACGCCCCGGTATTCGGTAGATTCTGGGCGATGATCTCTTCCTGGCAGGCCCCGTGCGTCCCGAACCAGATGTCGACGTGGGAGACCGGCGCCAATTGCGTGGCCCACGAGATCGTGGTCGTATCCTCGCCGAAAAAGACATTGCCCTGAGACGGCGCATAAACCAGGACCCGCGAGGGCGGTGGCGTATAGGTCAGCGAGGTCACGCCCGTGCCGATGTTGCAGGCGCCGTAGGCCACGTAGGCGTAGCCGGTGATGCCCCAGCCGGCGCCCCAGGAGTTCTTGATGATCCAAGCGCCGTTGGCGCCGACCCGATCGTCCCAACCGACGATCAACACGAGATGGTTGGTGCCGGCGCCCGGTGCGGTGATGACGCCGCCGGTGTAGCCGTCCCAGGCGCTGTTGGCGTCGACCGACGTACAAACGGGGCCGTTGTTATAGATCGCCGTCTTGATCTGATCGATGTTGTTCGGGAGCGACACCCAGTTGTCGATGCTGGTGAACTTGAGGTAATCGTCCTGCGTGCACGGGACCGCGTCGCTGGCCTGGTACGGCATGCAGTTTTCGAGGATGCCGCCGTAGTACGTGTGCACGTAGTAGGAAGCGCCGGACCAGCCGCCGCCACAGCCCGAGCCGTAAGGGTTGCAGGAGATGACCTGTTGCTCGGACAGATTCAACTCGCGGTAGTAGTAGATTCTGATCTTGCTCTCCATCTCGGCCGTGGCGGCGAACGCCCAGCAAGAGCCGCAGGACCCTTGGTCCTTGACCGCGGTCACGCCGTCGTGCGAACGCCAGTCCCAGGAGCCCGGCAGCGTCTTTTCGACCGGCAACACGACGAGACGTTCCGCCATGATCCGGTCATAGTCGGGCGGCGGCACGAAACCACGGCCGTAGGTCTGCGCCAGGGCCGGGCTGCCCGCAGCGGCGAGCACGAGGAGCCATACGAGAAATCCGCAGGTCTTGACCCGCTTCCGTAACGACGAACCAGTCATGCAACTGCCTCCTGGGGGCTGAAGCCGGCAGGACGACCTTGGGCGGGCAACCTGCAATACCAATCCGGCCGGTTCGGGCAACTGTCTACCGCGCACCGGTTCAAGTATACAATGAAACAATCACAAAACAGATGATCAAGATTTATACCTACACGCGGATTCGGACGCCAGTTCGGGTATTATCGACGAGTGATAAGGTGCGGTTTGGCGCCGCCGTTACCACAAGCCCACCGGGTCGACGTCGACGACAAGGTCCAGACCACGGCGGACATCGGCGAGCGCCCGGCAGCAGTCCGCCAGCCAAGCTTTCTCGCCGCGCGTCAACTCGCCTTTGACCAGGATCTGATACCGAAATCGGCCCTGGAGGCGAGAGAACACTGCCGGTGCCGGCCCCAAGACGACCCGGTCCGCGTCCGGATCGGTCTCGGTGCGCGCCGCTAAAAGCTGGTGGCGCAGGACGTCGGCGAGCGTTGCCGCGGCGCCGGCGGTGTCCTGTTGGCGGACCCCGCTCAGGCCGACTCGCACAAGCCGGGTGAACGGAGGGTAGCCGGCGGCGCGCCGGTGGTGGCTCTCGAGCTCGGCGAAGGCGGCGTAGTCGTGCGCCGCCGCCGCCAGGATGATCGGGTGCTCGGGCTGCCAGGTCTGCAACAGGACGCGGCCCGGCGCCGTGCGGCCGGCGCGGCCGGCGACTTGGGTCAACAACTGGAAGACGCGTTCGGACGCGCGGTAGTCCGGCAACGAGAGGCCGTCGTCGGCGGCCAGGACGCCGACCAGATCCACGCCGGGGAAATGGTGACCCTTGGCCACCATCTGCGTGCCGACCAGGATATCGGCCTCGCGCGCGGCGAAGGCGCCCAGAATATCGGCGTGGCTGCCCCGCCGGCGGGTGGTGTCGTGGTCCAGACGCAGGATCCGCGCCGCGGGAAAGACCGACTGGAGCACCAACTCCGTCTTCTCGGTGCCGCCGCCCGCCGGCAAGAACGCAGGCGACCGGCACGTCGGACACTCCGGCGGCGCATCGCGCCGGAATCCGCAGTAGTGACAGAGCAGGCGCTGCGGGCGCAAATGCACGGTCAGCCCGATGTCGCAGTGCGGGCACATGACGACCGCGCCGCAGTCGCGGCACTGGAGCTGGCGCGCGAAGCCGCGCCGGTTGTGGTACAGGATCGCCTGTTGACCCGCCGCGAGGGTCTCGCCCACCGCGTCGAGCAGGCGCTCGCTGAAGCCGTCCCGCGGCGCGGCGCCGCGCAGATCGATCAGTTCGACCGCGGGCAAGTCGGCGCCCAACCGATCCGGCAGGCGATAAAGCCGGTACCGGCCGCGTTGTGCGTTGTGCCAGCTCGCGAGGTCGGGCGTCGCCGAGCCGAGCAGGACAACGGCCTGTGCTTCGCGGCCGCGCACCAGCGCGGCGTCGCGCGCGTGGTAGCGCGGTTTTTCGTCCTGCTTGTAGCTGGTCTCGTGTTCTTCGTCGACCACCACGACGCCCAGGTCACGCACCGGCACGAAGAGCGCCGAGCGCGGTCCGACCACCACCTTGACCTCGCCGGCGGCGGCGGCCTCGTGCACGCGGCACCGCTCGCCGGCGGACAGTCCGCTGTGGATCGCGGCCGCGGCGTCGCCGAAGCACGCGTTGATCCGGGCCAGCGTTTGCGGCGTGAGTGCGATCTCCGGCAGGAGGTACAGCGCGCCGCGCCCGCAAGCGAGCGCCGCCTCGATCACCCGCAGATAGACCTCGGTCTTGCCGCTGCCCGTCACCCCGTGCAGCAGCAGCGAACCGTAACGGCCGGCGTCCAGCAGCTCCCGCGCCGCGCCGACCGCCGCTTCTTGCGCCGCCGTCAGCGTGACTTGCGGCGCGTCGTGCAAGGGAAAGGTCCGTCCCGGCCCGCGCGCGCAGCGCCCGCGGGTCTGCGGGCGCGGCGGGTGAAACAACGGCACCACCTCGCCGATCGGCAGCGCGTAGTACCCCGCCAGCCAGGCGGCCAGGCGCCAGCGGTCCGGCTGCAGGCGATAGGATTCCGGCAACACCGCACTGAGATCGCGCAGCGGATAGCCGGCGACGGTCGTGGCGGTGCCGGTGGGATCATCGCGCACATCGACGACCAGCCCGATCACCCTGCGGCGGCGCCCGAACGGCGCGCGCACCAGGTCGCCCACCGCCGGCGGCGCGGCCGATATGGCCGCGGTCCAGCGGTAGGTGAACGCGCCGGGCAGCGGCACGGGCAGGGCCACGTCGACCAGCAGCGGCGCCCCGGGCGGCAGCGATACCGGCCGCGCGGCGGGCGCCTTCACAGCAGCGCCCCAGCCGTGCGCCGAACCGCCCCGACCGATCTTCCGGTCCGGCGGGCTCGGTCGCAGGTCTGCAGGCGCAGGAATGGGAGGCAGCGGTCGCAGTCTTGCGGATTCTGGCGCATCGTGGCCACTCGGTGTCGTCGGGGACATCGCCGTTGTTGCCCGAGTCTAACCAGAGACCGCGGCCGCTTCAAAAGGATTTGGTTGTGCCGTCGAGATTGTTGCTGGCCGGCGCCTAACGCAGCACCCGGAGCGGACTTGGCGGGCAGGTTGGTACTCAGCTCGCAAACGCATCGGTAACAGCAGGTTGCGCCGGCCAGCAACAATCTCGACGGCACAACAAAAGGATTTCGCGGCGAAGGCCGCGCGAGGTCAGCGCTTGACGCCGAGAACGCCGTGAACCTTCTCGACCAGCTTGTGCGGACTGAACGGTTTGGTGATGTAATCGTCGGCGCCGGCCGCGAGCCCCGCCTCGCGATCGCCCTTGCCGGACTTCGCCGTGAGCAACAACACCGGGATGTGTCGGGTCGCCGAGCCGCGCTTGAGCTGTTGGCAGACGGTCAGACCGTCGCTGCCCGGCATCATCACGTCGAGGATCACCAGATCCGGGTGTTCGCTGGCGACCATTTGCAGCGCCTGTTGGCCGTCGGCGGCGGCCAGCACCAGAAACCCCTCGGCCTCGAGGCTGAATTCCATGATGTTACGGATGTTGGCGTCGTCGTCGCAGACCAGGATCTTCCGCACGGGCGGCCTCCCAAGCTGGGGGTTGGCGTCTCCGCTTCGTTGATCGGCCGCCGGCGGGGATCGCTTGAGCGCAAGTCGCAACCGTCCCCGCTCAGCTGCGAACCAGTTGCACCGGATGCAGCGGCGCCGGCCGTTTGAGGTCCTCGCCGTCGTCGGCCCGCTGCCGCAGTTCCTCGATCAAGGTGCGCCGCTTCTCGGCCTCGGACAGGAACACCGCCGCCAGGCGCGGGCAGTAGCGGGTGCCGGCGAGCGCCTGGATCTCTGCCAGCGCGTCCGCCAGCGGCACCGCGGGCCGCCATGGCCTTCGCTGCAGCAGCGCGCGGAGGCTGTCGCTGAGGGCGACCAGACGCGAGCCGAGCGGAATCGCCTCGCCGGCCAGGCCCTTGGGATAACCCGAGCCGTCGTAGTTCTCGTGGTGGTGCAGGATAATCTGCCGCACCTTCGGCGGCGGCTGCAAGGGCGCCAGCGTCACGAGCCCCACCTTGACGTGCCGTTCGAGCAGGGCCCGTTCCGCATCGGTCAGCATCTCGGTCTTGTTCAGCAGGTGGGGCGGGACGCTGCCGAGGCCGACGTCGTAGTACTGCAACGCGAACGCGAGGTGGCGAAGGTCCGATTCCGGCAAGCCGAGCCGGCGCGCGGTGGCCAGGCAGATCTCCTGGCAGACGCCGGCGACATCGGCGTGCGGCAGCGTGCCGACGCGCGTCGTGACCCGCAACGCAGACTGGATCGCCGCGAAGTCCCGCACCATCTCGTCGTGTCCGTCGTAGCGCGCGAGCAAATGCACGAGCCGCGGCGACATCGCTTCCAGCAGAACGCGGTCGTCATCGGTGAGCGGACGGCCGTCCAGCCGGTCGCGCACCACGACCACGCCGCGAATGTCGTCCTCGCTGGCCAGCGGGACGCAGAGCACCGGCGAATCTCCCGTCAGTAGGACATCGCCCGGTTCGGGCTTCTCGAACCGCGTGCAGCCGTCGCGCCAGACCCGTCCGGCCAGACCCACGCCCGCGGCCAGGTGCAGATCCTGGAGCTGGCCGGCCGGCAGGCCAGTGGCGCCCAGCACGTTGAGGCAGCCGCCGGCGCGATTGACCGCCAACAGCACCGTCGTTTGCACGCCGAGGTTCTCGCCGATCCAGTGCACCACGCGTTGCAGGAACAGGCGCGGCTCGTGGAACACCGGATGAATCGGCGCCGGCGGTTCGGGCATCACGACATGCGGCCGCCGCGGCAGCAGCACCGTCAGGCGGGTGCCGCCGTCGCGCACGTTCTCGGCCCAGATGCGGCCGTCGTGCCAGCTCACGATGTCCTGGCAGATCGCCAGGCCCACTCCCTGGCCGCCCACCTCGCGCGTACTAGAACCGTCGACCTGGTAAAACTGCTCGAAGATGGTATGCAGCTTGTCCTCGGGAATGCCGATCCCGGAGTCTTCCACCTCGAGCCGCACAGCCGTTCCCTGTTCGCTCAGCCGCACGTGGATCCGGCCGGACTCCGGCGTGAACTTCATGGCATTGTCCACCAGATGGCCGAGCAGTTGTTGGCAGAGCACCGGGTCGGCCTCGACGGGCACGTTGACGTTGCTCGTCTCGACGATCAGCTCCTGGCCGGCCGCGGCAGCCCGTTGGCGCCAATCCTCGGCGAGGCGCCGCACCAGCGCCGCCAGGTCGCATTCGATGCGCTCGAGCTTCGCGTCGCCCTCCTCCATGCGGTCCAGGTCCAACAGGTCGTTGATGATCTCCTTGAACCGCAGCCCCTGCTGGTGGATCACGTCCACGAACTCGCGGCGCATCTCGGTCGACATTTCTTCGCCGCGTTCGCGCAGCACCTCAGCATAGCCGATGATCGAGGTCAACGGCGTGCGCAGCTCGTGGCTGACGTTGGCCACGAAGTTGTTGCGCAGGTCGCCCAGCGCCTGCAGGCGCTCGGTGGCGAGCACGAGATCGGCGCGGCAGCCGGCCAAACGTTCTCTCACCTCGAGCACCTCGAGGATCGCGGCCACCTGGCGCGCGAGCAACTCGAGGTAGCGGATCCGCAGCAGATCGGGGGCGTGGCCCGTTTCGGGCCGGCTCAGATCCAGGAAACCGTGGACCGTGCCGGCGGGATCGGTCAGGGGCACGATCAAGCGCTGGCCGTCAGGCCAGGCGGCCTCGTCGGCCGGCGCGTTGACGCCGCGCAAGAGCGAATGCGGCGGCACGAGGTAGCTGTCGGAAATCCGGAACCGCGGGTGGACGAGTTGATCGTACTGGCTGCGGTCGAGGTGGACCGTCCCGCGGCGTCGCTCCTCGACGTTGTCGCCCGGGGCCGACGCCTGAGCCTCGAACGCATCCAGCGACGACGACCACTGGTAGAGCACCGCCGACTCGAAGCCGAAGAGAACCCGCACCAACTCGACAGTATACTCGTGCAGATCACGCTGGCCCCGGCGCGCTTGCAGGTCGACCGCGCCCGCCAGCAAATGCTCGAGCAATCTGGCGCGCCGGCCGGCGTCGCGGGCCAGTTCGATGCCCTGTGCTGACTTGGCGAGCGCCGCCTGGCGCTCGCTGACCGCCTCGGCGTGCTCGCTGCGCAAGACGTCGATCTCCGCGACGAGAACGCGGCCGCGCTCCTGCGCAATTTCGCGCTGGTTGCGCAGCGTGATCACGAACTCACGCAACATCACGCCGGCCAGCACGCTGTAGAACAGCAGGTGGCAGGCTGCCGCCGGCAGATTGCGCGCGAGCAGCGGTTGCTCGAGGTCGCCGCCCAAGAGACCCAAAAAGACGCCGAGCATCAGGAGCAGCCCCAGACCACGCTGTTCGTGGCGGCGCCCCGCCTGCTTGAGCAGCGCCGTGACCGCGCCGGCTGCCATCGCCAGCAGCGCCAGGTCGAGCAGCGAGAACGCCGCCGCCAGGATCGCATGCGGTTCAATCAAGACGCCGCGGCCGAGCGCACGGCCGATCAGCGCCGGCGCCAGCACCACGCCAACGAAGCGCAAACGGCGCCAGGCTTCCAGGCCGCTCTCGCGCCAGGCCAGATGTGCCAGGACGGCCATCATCGCGCCAATGGCGCCGCCGAGCGCCAGGTAGACCGGGGCCGAGCGCGCGTCCAAGAGCGGCAGCACGGCGTCGGTCCACACTCGCAGGTTCAGCGGCAGTTCCATGGTCTCTAGCCGGTCCTCGCCCGGGCGTCCAGCAGTTCGCGCACGTAAGCGACCAGGCGCGCGATGGTGAATGGTTTGCGCATGTAGAGGTTGGCGCCCGCCTCGCGCATCGCCTCGCGGGCCACCTCGTCGGTGCGCGCCGACAGCGCGATGATCACCGTGTCGGCGTAGGTGCGGTTGCGCCGGATCAGGCGCGTGGTCTGCACGCCGTCCAGGCGCGGCATCATCACATCCATGATCACGACGTCGGGCTTGCAGGCGTGCAGGCGGTTCATCGCGTCCATGCCGTCTTCGGCGCGGACCACGTCGTAGCCTTCCTGGCGCAAGGCGTGCTCGAGCAGCGTCGCCACCGGCGCGTCGTCATCGACGATCAGGATGCGCTCGTGCACCGCTTCACCTCCGCGTCCCGCTGCCGACCGTGCGTTCCCGGCCGGACGCCGACAACAAGCCCTCTTCCAGCAAGGTGCCGAGGAAACACGTAACCACGCGTTCGTCGAACTGGGTGCCGGCGTGCCGCTGCAGCTCAGCCACCGCCGCGGCCACCGGCAGACCCTCGCGCCACGGGCGCGAACGCACCATGGCGAAGAACGCGTCGACCACGGCGAGAATGCGCGCGCCCAGCGGGATCTCCTCGCCGGCGCGGCCTTCCGGGTAGCCGCGGCCGTCGAACCGCTCGTGATGGTGTCGGATGATCGCCTGCAGATCCGGCAGTTCCACCAGCGGTCCCAGCAGATCGATCCCGCGCTGCGGATGGGCATCGATGTGGTCGCGCTCGTCGAGATCCAGCTGTTCCGGCTTGAGCACGACGTCGGGGTCCAGCAGCACCATGCCGGCGTCGTGCAAGGCGCCGGCGTACTGCAGCAACCGGATTTCGAACGACGACTGGCCGAGCCGCCGCCCCGTGCGCGAGAGCATGCGCAGAGCCAGGGGATCAGCCGTCGGCACGCCGCTGCGCCGCAGCCCCGTCAACGCGGCCAGCGCCTCGGTCACCATTTCCTGCTCGCGCCGGTCGTTGCCGCCCTGCAGAGCCGCCGTCCAGGCCTTGCTCAGGATCTCGGCCAGCACCCGCAACAGGACCAGGTCGTCGGTCCCGAATATGCCGCCGCCGAGACGCCGCGCCGCCAGGATCATGCCGGATTCGACCTGGCCGCCCAGGCGCAGCGGCGCCACCATGGCCGCGCCGGCATGGTCGCCCACGCCGGCGAAGGCGGCCGGCAGCAGCGCTGTGCCGGCGACCAGCCTCGCTTCGCGGCGGCCGAGTTGGACCAGATCGCCGGCGGCGGGCATGACACTGCCGGCGGCGTTCGGACCTAGCCCCAATGCCGCCGTCACCAGGAGCGTCTCGGAGTCGGCGCCCGGCAAGATCACCGCCACCCCTCGCGCCGCGGCGAGTTCGGCCACCAACCGCAGCGTGTGCGCGGCCAGCCGTTGCGGCACCAGGGGATCGCCGCACCAGGTTGCCAGCGCCGAATCGGCCGCCGCGTGGTGCTGTTCTTTGGGCAGGTGGATGCCAAAGGTCGTGCCGCGCCCGCACCGGCTGTGCACGTCCAGATGTCCGCCATGCAGGCTGACGATCTCCTTGACGATGCTCAGGCCGAGTCCGACACCCTCGGTCTGGGACGCGGCCCGTGTGCGGTAGAAGCTCTGGAAGATCGCGCGCAGTTCCTGCGGCGCGATGCCGGGCCCGTTGTCGGCCACGGCCAGCCGCACGGTCGACGCGTCCTCGCGCACCGACACGGTGACGCGGCCGCCCGACGGCGTGAACTTCAAGGCGTTGCCCAGCAGGTTCAAGACCACTTGGCGGATCAGATCAGCGTCGCCATCCAGCCGCGGCAGGTCGGCCGGCAGGTGCGCTTCGAGCGTCAGGTCCCGCGCCGCAGCCTGTGGCGCCATGATCCTCTTGGCCTCGGCCACGAGCGCGCCGGCCGAGACCGGTTGCGGGTTGACCAGCGCCGGGCCGCGCCCGCGGCGCGACGAATCGAGCAGACGGTCCACCAGGCGCAGCAAGCGATCCGCTTCGCCGCGGATCACCCGCAGGAACTCGCCCGCATGGGAGAATCCCGGTTCGCCGACCTGCTGCTCGAGGACCTCGGCGTAGGCGGTGATCGAGGTCAACGGCGTCTTCAGCTCGTGCGCGGTGACGGCGGCCAGGCGCGCGCGCAGTTCGCCGAGGCGGGACAGCGCCTCGCACTCGGAGCGCGTCGCGGTCGCGGCGGCGGCCAGATCGGCGAGGCGGCGGTGCATGCCCAGGACCGGCGCCAGGAACGAGCACGCCGACAGCAACGGCGCCGCCAACGAGTCGCTCGCCGGCGGCGCGCCCAGGGCGCGGGACATACCGAGCAGGATCGCCATCGCCGGACCCCGGCCGCCGGGCACACCGGCGGCGAGCCAGGGACCCGGCGCGAGCGTGCCGTCCGGCGACAGGCAGCCGCTGCCCAGCGGCGGCAGGCCGACGCCTGCAAGCAGCCCGCCGGGCGCCGCTTCGAGATTGGTCCAGAAGGCCGGCTCGGCATCGAGATCGCGCCAGCCGGTCCGATCGGAGGCTGCCGTCCAGGCGACGGCCGAGCCGCACTGCTGATCGCCCGGCGGCGGCACCGGTCCGAGCCCGTTGCGCGCCAGCACCAGCACCCAGGCAACACCGGGGTCGTCGCGCCAGGCGGCGGCGATCTCTTCGCACAGCACGCGCCACGCCGCCGGGTCGTCCCATCGGTTCTCCAGCCGGCTGCCCGCGCCGGCCAGCAGCTGTTGCAGGCTGAACGTCGCGGGGTGGGCGCTGCGGCGGCGGTCGTTCATGGTCCTCCCGGACGCAAAATCCTAGATGCCCTGACCGCTCCCGCGGTCTAGACACTGCACGGTGGTCTTGGTCCCGGACAGACGCCGTTCCACCACGATCACCGAACCGGTCTGTCGTTTGCCGTGGGTCTTCAGCTCGGCCAGCGCGTCGCTCATCTCGGCAGGATGGCGGTAGCGGCCGGCGACGTCGCTGATGAGCGCGACCGTGAGCGTGATCAGCGGCGACCGCGCGATCTCGCCCGTGCGCGACCGGGTCTCCAAGTAGCCGGCGGCCAGGTCGTCGGCGTCGTGCAGGTCGCCGACGCCGGCATCGAACGCCCTGACGACGGCCCGGGCGATGGCTTCGGCGCGCTGGCTGCCGCAGACCACCAGGAAGTCGTCGCCGCCGACGTGCCCGACGAAGTCGCCCGGCTCGCCCTCGGCATCGACCGTCTCGCAGAGCACGTGCGCCAGGAAGCTGATCGCCCGATCGCCGCGGGCGTAGCCGTAGTGGTCGTTGAAGCTCTTGAACCGGTCGATGTCGATGTACATGGCGCCGAAGCGGTCGCCGGCGGTCAGGCGCCGCTGGACCTCGCGCTCGATCGCCAGGTTGCCCGGCAAGCCGGTCAAGGGATTGGCTTCGCGCTGGGCCTGGCTGGTTTCGAGCATGTTGGCCACCCGCGCCAGCAATTCCTCGTGGTCGAACGGCTTGGCCACGTAGTCGTTGGCGCCGCCACGCAAACCCTTGATCCGGGTCGTGGTCTGATCGTGCGCGGTCAGCATGATGACTGGCAGCCGGCGGGTCTCGCGGTTTCGGCGGATCTGTTCCAGGACGGCAAAACCATCCAGATGTGGCATCATCACGTCCAGGAGCACCAAATCCGGACAGACCTGCTCCAAGACTTCCAGCGCCTCGCGCCCGTCGTTGGCCGTGGTAACGTTATACCCCGCCTGTTCCAGCAGAAACTGCAGGATACGGCGAATATGCTGCTCGTCGTCGACAACAAGGATTTTTGCCGGTTCGGCCATCGGCTTTTCCCCAATCCCGCGTGCATAATGGCATGCCGGGGCTGCCCAGGGCAGCCTGCGGTGGATCACCGCAAGGCGCGTGCCATGATGAGGGATTCAAAGGCGCGGTGGGGTCGCGGCGGAAACTCGCTGGCCGCAGCGGTCAGTGATAGGAATCGATCCTGTCAGGATGGCATGTCCACGTTGGAGGGCTGTCGCCGAAAACATATTCTCAGAAACGCCACCGCGTGATCGCCGCGTCGGCGCAGATCGAGCGGCCGTCTGGCAGCCCAGGCGACTGCTCGCGCGACCGCAAGGAACTCCTCCTGTTAGGTACGCGATCGTGGTCACCGGCTGTGCCGACGCCATGCTTGCCCAGTTCAACGGTGGCAACATGGTCGTCGAACCGGGCGGTGACACGGGCTCGGTCTAGGTGATCAGTTGTGCGGTGAAACGCTGAGATCGTCATCGTCGACCGCCTGTCGCGGACGATATCCTACAGTTCGGGGACACCGACAAGATAGATGTCCCGCGAACCGTCGCGCTCGCTGATGAAAGCAATCGCCCGTCCGTCGGCGGACCAGCTCGGCGACCAGTCGTCCGCTTCATCCGTGGTGAGTTGGACGATGCCATCACCATCGACGTTGATGATCCAGAGGTCGCGGTTCCCCGTTTCGTCGCTCGTGTAACAAATGTGGGTACCATCCGGTGACCAGCAGGGATAGCTCTTGTTGCCCGGACTGAGCGTGACCCAGCTGACCGTCGTAGTCCCCAAATGAGTCATCGCCACCTGATCATAAGTCAGAAGACCTTCGTCATCGTAGATGTATGCCATGCTGGTGGTATCTCTTGACCAGGCAAGATGGTGTACACCGTCCGGCAGCGACAGGATTCTTTCGCAGTAGTCTCCAGCGGATGGTGCCTTAATGACATCGCCGGCGTTATAGTCGCAGCTTGAAAAACAGGGCCACCATAGGAAGATGATCTCGTCGGAAACAGCCGACCAGCGAGGATAGTAGAAACACCCGGGTGTGTAGCCCAGAGAACACAAGAAGTACAATTGGGCTTCTGTGCCGGTCGATACGTTGACCACATACAGGTTGCAGCAGTTGTCATCCCGATCCGAATCGAAGATGAATTGCTGATTCGTCCGCGACCAATCGAAGCCGCGTATTTCGCCCCTTGGATTGCTGGTGACCTTGATCGGTTGCGCGATGTCGTCGGTGGCAATCCAGATGTCGAAGAGCCCGTCGCGATCTGAGAGGAAGGCGAGGCGAGGTGCGCTCGCGTCCTTATTGAAAGTTGGATTACGGTTCTCGCCGTCGTTCGTCACCTGTCGGATGCGGTCGTAGTGCTGGCTGAACTCGATCGTGTCCCCGTTTGCCAGCGCTCGCGCTTCTTCGTTGTCAGTCGGCTGGAGACAGCCGGGCAGGTACAGCCAGGTGATTTGGTAGTTCCCGACCGGCATGTCGTGCAGCCACATAGTCCCGCTACCCGAGGTGTCGATCTCCGCCGGCCCGATCAGGTGCCACGGGGGGGCGCCGCCGTCCGATGTCACGGTGATCGCCACCGTACCGTAGGGAAGCGTCAACGGTGAGAGCGGTGGCGTCTTCTCGCACGCCGCGACAGTCAGAACGCAGAGTGCGCTCACGATGACAAGGCGGCGCATCAAAACCCTCCCGCCGATCGACGGACTACCACCACGAGCCCGGACGACGCGCGCGGTGGCACAACGCGTACGTCAGTATGCCCTGTGAAATCGGGAGTGTCAATTCGTCGAGGCTTCGCTGTGTTAACAACGAGAAAAGGTCTCTTTCATAGAGGTGTCCAACATGAAGATAATTATTACTTTACAATGGGAAAAACGCTCGACCCGGTTGCGGGAACGCCACCATACTCTGTTCTGATCCGTTGTAACGTCGATGCGCCGGCACGGCAACCGTCCGGGCGCCGTCAGGCCCAGCTCTGCAGCGGTCCCCGGGCGAAGCTGTCGAGATTGAGCCCGTCGCGCCGGCCGGCCGCAAGGTGCAGATGGCCGGCGTAGGCGATCATCGCGGCGTTGTCGGTGCAATAGACCGGCGCGGGCGGCACGAAGTGCAGACCGCGGCGCGCCGCGCCCGCGGCCACGGCCTCGCGGAGCCGGCCGTTCGCCGCCACCCCGCCCGCCAGGTAGACCGCCGTCACGTCATTCGCACGCGCTGCCTGGAAGAGCCGCTGGCAGAGAACGTCGACGATCGCGTCCTGGACGCCGCGGCAGAGATCGGCGATGTCCTGCTCGCCTGGCGGGACGGGCAGCGACTCGACCGCCAGCTTGACCGCGGTCTTCAGGCCGCTGAAGCTGAACACCAGGCGCGGATCCTGCGCCAGAGGACGCGGCAGCACAAACCGCATCGGGTCGCCCTGGCGCGCCAGCCGCTCGACGTGCGGCCCGCCGGGATACGGCAGACCGAGCAGCTTGGCGGTTTTGTCGAAGGCCTCGCCGGCGGCGTCGTCGAGGGTGCCGCCCAACCGCTCGTAGCGTCCCACCCGCGGCACCAGCACCAGCTCGGTGTGGCCGCCCGAAACCACCAGCACCACGGCCGGCAGCACCAGCGGCGCCGACAAGCCGTTGGCCAGGATGTGGCCCTCCAGGTGGTGCACTCCCACGAGCGGCAGCTCGGCCGCGCTGGCCAGGGCTTTGGCCGTGCTCAACCCGACCAGCAGCGCTCCGATCAGGCCCGGTCCGCTGGTCACGGCGACGCCGTCGAGGTCGCGCGGGGTCAGTTGCTGGCGCCGCAACAGGAGGTCCAACAGCGGCAGTAGGTTGACGAGATGGGCCCGGCTGGCAAGTTCGGGCACGACCCCGCCGAACTGGCCGTGCACATCGACCTGGCTGCTCAACAGGTTCTCGACGACCCCGCGCCCGCTGTCGTACAAGGCGACCGAGGTGTCGTCGCAGCTCGTCTCGATTCCGAGGACCTTCACCGGTTATCCGTCTCCAGCGGCATCTCGCCCGCCAGCAGCGCGAGCACCGGCGCCACGGCGTCCGCGATCTCGCGCGCCAACACACCGCGGCGGCCGCACCTGGCGGCAGCTCGTTCGCCCGCCAGTCCGTGCACCAGCGCGCCGAGCAGAGCGGCGTCAGCGGCCGAAGCACCCTGAGCCAGCAGGCCGCCGATCACGCCGGTCAAGATATCGCCGGTGCCACCGCGCGCGAGGCTGTCGTCGCCACTCGGGTTGAAGAAAACGCGTCCGTCCGGCAGACCGATCACCGTCGGCGACCCCTTCAAGAGCAGGACCACGCGCCAGCGCGCGGCCAGTTCGGCCGCGAGATCGCAGCGCCGGGCGGCGATTTCGGTCGTCACAAGACCCGTCAGTCGCGCGAGTTCGCCCGGATGCGGCGTGAGCACGACCTCGCGGCCCGCGAACTCGAGTTCGCGGCCCTGCCGCGCGAAGGCCGACAGGCCGTCGGCGTCGAGCACGAGCGGCCGGTCGCAGCGCGCCGCGAAATCGCAGACCCAGCGGTCGGTGTCCGGATCGTCGCCCAGGCCCGGCCCGACGGCGACGGCTTCCTGGCGCGCCAACAGATCGTCCAGCACCGCCGCCTCGAGCGGCGCCAGCGTACCCGCCGCCGTTTGCGCGAGCGGCCGCAGGATCGCCTCGGGCAGACCGGTGCGCAGGCCGGTTTCCAGGCAGACCGGCGCCACGAGGGTCAACAGGCCGACCCCGGACCGCAGCGCGCCGAGACCGGTCAGGTAGGCCGCGCCGCCGTAGGAGCGCGATCCGGCTACGGCGAGCAAGCGTCCGACTTGCGCCTTGTGCGTGTCGCTGGGTCGCGGCGGGAGCATCGCCTGGTAGTCGGCCAGCGCGAGCACGTGCCAGGGCGGCGCGTGTCGCGCGCAGACGTCGTCGGCGAAGCCGATGTCCACCACCGTGAGCTCGCCGGCGTGGTCGCGGCCCGGCGGCAGCAGCAGCCCCAGCTTGGGCAACCCGACCGTGATGGTGGCGTCGGCGCGGACGGCGTCCGGATCGGCGGTGCCGTCGTCGCCGCTCACCCCCGACGGCATGTCGACCGCCACCACGGGCAACCCGAGGTCGTTCAGCGCGCGGCAGAGCTCGGCGTAAGAGGCGCGTAGCGGCGGCTGGATGCCGGTGCCGAAGACCGCGTCGACCACCAAGGCGCAGTCGGCCGCGAGTTCGTGCAGCGCCTCGACCCACCCGGCCGGCGCCGCTCCGCGCACCGCCACCTGCCGCGAGAGAGCGTCGTAACTCGCGCGCGCGTCGGGCGACAGTTCGTCGCGTTCGTGCAGGAGCAACACCCGCACCGGCACCCCCGTCTCGCCGAGGCGCTGCGCGATCACCAGGCCGTCGCCGCCGTTGTTGCCCTTACCGCAGACGATCAGCACCGGACCTTGCGGCGTCAGCCAGCCGCCCGCGCGCAGCGCGTCGGCGATCGCCGCGCCGGCCCGTTGCATCAACACCAGGCCCGGGGTGCCGGCCGCGATCGTTTCGCGGTCGATCGCCGCCATCTGGCGCGCGGTCACCACCCGCATGGCTCAGACCTCCTTGCCGCCGTTGTTAACCCGGTCGAGCACGTCGAGAAGTTGGGCGAGGTCGTCGATCACGAACTCGGCCTCGAGGGCGGCCTGCTCCTCGGCGGCGTCCAGGGCGGGGTCCTTGTAGGGCGGCGCCTTGTCGCCGTAGCGCGCCCAGACCGTGTGCAGGCCCAGGTCCTTGGCGCCGCGGATGTCGCGGCTGGGCCAGTCGCCGATCATCACCGCCTGCTCGGGCCGGACGCGCAGCTCGCGCAGGGCCAGGTTGAACGGGAGCGGATCGGGTTTGCGCACGCCCGTGTCGTCGTAGGTAAAGACGCGATCGAAGTGGTGATGTAGGCCGAGGCGGCACAGGCGCAGCCAGGCCTCGAAGCGTGGCGCGTCGCTGACCACGGCCAGGCCATATCCTTCGCGCAGCAGGCGGTTCAGCACCATCACGGCGTGCGGGTAGAGGACGAGCGATCCGTCGCGCGCGCGACGGTAGGCGATCACCGCGGCGGCGAGCACACGGTCCTCGACCCGGCCGGCGGTCTCCTGCAGGAAGCGATTGAAGACCTTTTGGTACTCGATGCCCTCCCGCTCGTAGATCGCGTAGAGACGCCGGTGAGCAGTGTCGGCGTCCAGGCGCAGGCCGGCGTCGATCATCGCGTCGACCGCGGCGCGGATGGCGTCGTCCTTGGCCTTGATGAAATCGGTGAGCGTGTTATCGAGATCGAAGATGACGGCCTGGATCGGGCGCCCCTGCATGCCGAACCCCTTTCTTGCCGGCGGGTCCCCGCCGCGATAATAATGGCGGAACGAACGACCGTACAGGAGGGATCGCTTGTCGCTGGATCCAACCCCGCCCGGCCGGCCCGGATTCTGGAACGCGTGGACCGCGCCGCAGCACGCGGCCTTCGCGCTGTTGTTGCTCGGCGCCTACATGTTCTGGCAGGTCGCGGTCCACAGCCTCACCGGCGATCTGTTCGTACCGGTGATCGCCGCGGCCTTGCTCGCAGTGGTCCTGCCCTGCGCGGCGGCGGCGCGACGCCACGGCCAGACGTTGGCCGCGACGTTCGACCTACGCCTGCACCGCCCGGCGGCGGCGGTCGGCCTCGCGGCAGGGTTGCTGGCGCTGGCGCCGGCCGGCTGGTTGGCGGGCCTCTCCTCGCAGCTGCGCCCGCCGACGGCGGAATACCTCATGTTCCTGGGCGAGCATCTGCCCCGCGACGCCGCAACTGTCGTGGTGGCGCTGGCGGCGGTCAGCGTGGCGGCGCCGGTCGCCGAGGAGATCATCTTCCGCGGCCTGATCTTCCGCCTGGCGCGCGACCGCTGGGGTTGCGGGCGCGCCGTCGCCCTGTCCGCGCTCTTCTTCGGGGTCGTGCACTGGCAACCCTGGAGCCTGTTCGGCCTGGTGGGCCTCGGCGTCTTGCTGGCGTTGCTCTACCACTGGACAGGTTCGCTGCTCGTCCCCACCGTCGCCCACGGCGCGCACAACGCGGTGTCGCTGGCGCTCCTCTTGCGCTCGCGCGACGACCTGACCGCCGGCGCGTCCGAAGGCGCCGCCTTCGGCGACCCGTGGGACTGGTTGGTCGGAGCGGTCAGCGTCATGCTCCTGTTCTGGTTGCTGCGCTGGCTGCGCCACAAAACGCAGCCGCCGCCCGGCTGAGCCGCGGCGCGGCCCGGCCTGCTGGCGCGAACGCCCAGGCGGTGTTTTTCTGGGCTGCGATCGCTCGAGTGTGCCGCCTATCCCAAGGAGCAGAGATGCAAGCGACACGAACGTTCCTGCGAGCGGCGCCGGCCGTCCTATTACTTGCGGGAGCTTGCCTGCTATCCGCGAACGCCGCCGCCGGAGCCGAGCCGTTGACGGCCGAACGCCTCTGGCAGATCCAACGCCTCGGCGGACCGGATTTGTCGCCGGACGGACGGTGGGCCGTGGTGCCGGTCACGCGCTACGACCTGGACGCCGCCGAGGAATCGACCAACCTCTGGCTCGTGCCGACCACACCCGGCGAGGCGCGCCGGTTGACCTCGCACCCCGGCCGCGACAGCGCCCCCGTGTGGAGTCCGGACGGACGCTGGATCGCGTTCGAATCACGACGCGGCAAGGACGAGACGACCCAGATCTACCTGATCGCCACCGACGGCGGCGAGGCCGTGCGCCTGACCGACATCCCGACCGGCGCCGCCGCGGCCCGCTGGTTTCCCGACTCGCAGCAGCTCGCGTTCATCAGCCGCGTGTGGCCGGACCTCGCCGGCTGGCAGGAGCAGGGCGCCCGGCTCCAGGAACAGAAAGACAGCAAGGTCTCGGCCCGCGCCTGGGACCAGGCGCCGGTGCGCTACTGGGACCGCTGGCTGGACGATCGCCAGGCCCACGTCTTTGTCATCGGGATCGGCGGCGGCGAGCCGGCCCCGGTCACGCTCGGCAGCGGGCTGCAGCTCTCGCGATCGGCGCCTGGACGCGGATCCTACGACATCGCGCCGGACGGGCGAGAGATCGCCTTCGCGGCCGACATCGACACCACCGGCGTCGACGCGAACGATGACATCTTCGTGATCCCCGTTGGCGGCGGCCCGGCCCGCAATCTCACCCGCGACAACCCGGCGGGCGATACGTCGCCCCAGTACAGTCCGGACGGGCGCTGGCTCGCCTTTCAACGGCAGATCGTCAAGGGCTTCTACGCCGACCGCCGCCGCCTCGTGTTGCACGACTGCGCCAGAGGAACCAATACGGTCGTCACGGAGGACCTCGATCGCTCGGTGGGCAGCCTCCTCTGGCAGCCCAACAGCCGGTCGGCGTTCATGAGCGTCGACGACGCCGCGCACGAGCGGGTCTATCGCCTCGATCTGCCGGCGGGCAAGGCCGAGCCGGTCACGAGGGAGCATTCCTTCTCGTCGCTCGTCCTGTCGGCCGACGGCAAGGTGCTCGTCGGCCTGCGGCAGAGCTTCGTCGAGCCGCCCACCCTGGTGCGCATCGATCCGCGTACAGGAGCGGTCACCAAGCTCTCCGCGTTCAACGACGACGTCCTCGCGGACGTCACCTGGGGGCGCTACGAAAGCGTCACCTACCCGGGCGCCGACGGCGCGCCGATCCAGATGTGGATCGTCTACCCGCCCGACTTCGACCCCGCCCGACGGTGGCCCCTCTACCTCCTCTTGCACGGCGGCCCGCACAGCGGCATCACCGACAGCTTCCACTGGCGTTGGAACGCCCAGGTCTTCGCCGGCTGGGGCTACGTGACCGCCTGGCACAACTTCCACGGTTCGAGCGGGTTCGGACAGGCGTTCACCGACGCGATCAATCCTCTGCAAGCGGAGCTGCCGTATCGCGACACGATCAAGGCGGCTGCCTATTTCGCGGAACAGCCGTGGATCGACGCGCAGCGACTGGCCGCCGGCGGCGGCTCCTATGGCGGCTACCTCGCCACGGTCCTGCTCGGACGGGAGCATCCGTTCCGCACGCTGGTGGCCCACGCCGCGGTCTACAACTGGTACACGCAGATCGGGTCGGACTACGGCGCCGGCAAGCGCCGCTTCGGCGAGTTCTGGGACGAGCCGGACCAGTATCGCGCATCGTCGCCGCATTACGGGGCCGGCCGCTTCGCCACGCCCACGCTCGTGATCCACGGCCAGCTCGATTACCGCGTACCGTTGAACCACGGCCTCGAGTTGTTCAACACGCTGCAGAAGCGGGGCGTACGGTCGCGACTGCTCTACTACCCGGACGAGAATCACTGGATCCTCAAGCCGCACAACTCGCTGCACTGGTACGGGGAAAAGCGGGCCTGGCTCGCCGACCTCGTCGGCGACGGGCCCGGCCAATGACTCTCGACATGGCGATCGTGTTGGGGTTGGCGGTGGCGGCGATCGTTCTGTTCGCCACCGAGCGGCTGCGGATCGACCTGATCGCCATGTTGCTGATGGGGACGCTCTTGTTGCTCGGACTGGTGTCCCCCGACGAGGGCGTTGCGGGTTTCTCCAACCCGGCCACCGTGACCGTGGCCGCCATGTTCATCATCTCCGCGGCGCTCTATCGCACCGGTGCGGTGTTGGTCTTGGGCCGGGCCTCGGCCTGGGTCTTCGAACGCAACGTCTGGGCGGGCCTCGTCGTGATGATGGTGAGCGTGGGCCTGCTCTCGGCGTTCATGAACAACACGCCGGTGGTTGCGATCTTCATGCCGATCGTCTTGTCGGTCGCGGCGACCATCCGCATCAGCCCCTCGAAACTCCTGATGCCGCTGTCGTTCGCCTCGATGTTCGGCGGCGTCTGCACCCTGATCGGCACGTCGACCAACCTCCTGGTGAGCGCGATCGCCGCCCGCAGCGGCTACGAACCGTTCCATATGTTCGAGTTCACGCGATTCGGCCTGGTGCTCTTTGCCGTCGGCACCGCCTACATGCTGCTCGTCGTGCGCTGGATCCCTGACCGCCGCGCGGTGCAGGAACTGACCCGCGAGTACGGCATGGGCCGCTACATGACCGAGGTCGAACTGCAGGAAGACGCCTGCTCGATCGGCTTTCCGCTGGCTGAGAGCCCGCTCGTGCAAGACGTCGGCGTCGAGGTCCTGGAGATCAATCGCCGCGGGCACCGGATCTTCGTTCCCCACCCGCGTACCGAGCTGCAGGCCGGCGACACCCTGCGCGTGGTCTGCGACGTCGATCGCATCAAGAGCCTCGCCGAGCGCCAAGGCATCCGCCTGAAGCCGCGCAAGCTGAAGGACGCGGACATGGAGACCGCCGAAACCGTGCTGGTCGAGGCGGTGGTGGCGCCGGGTTCGGTCCTGGTGGGCGAGACGCTCAAATCGTCCAGATTTCGCAACGTGTTCGGCGCCAACGTGTTGGCTTTACGGCACCGCGGCGCGGTCCTGCACGAGAAACTCGGCAACACGACCTTGCTGGGCGGCGACGTGCTCTTGATCGAAGCCCGCAGCGACCACCTGGACATCCTGCGCAACCACGAAGCCTTCGTCATGGTCAGCGAAGTGGCGTTACCGGAGTTTCGCCGCGAGAAGGCGCTGTTGGCGCTGGCCGTCGTCGCCGGCGTTGTCGTGACGGCCGCTCTGGGAATCGTGCCGATCTTGGTCAGCGCCGTGGCGGGGTCGGTGTTGCTGGTGCTTTCGGGCTGCCTACAGCCGGAAGAGGCCTATCACGCCATTGATTGGAAGGTGATTTTCCTGCTCGCCGGCGCGCTGAGCCTGGGCACCGCCCTGGAGAACAGCGGCGCCGCGGTGATGCTGTCGTCGTTGCTGATCAAGACCGCGGCCACGCTGGGGCCGGTGGCGGTGATCTCGGGCCTGTATCTGGCGACGTCGCTGATGACCGAGAGCATGTCCAACAACGCCACGGCCGTCCTGCTGGCGCCGATCGCCATCAGCGCCGCGCAGCTGATGAACGTCGATCCGCGGCCCTTGTTGATGGCCGTGACGTTCGCCGCGTCAGCGAGCTTCATGACGCCGGTCGGTTATCAGACCAACACGATGATCTACGGGGTCGGGCAGTACCGATTCCGGGACTTCCTGCGGGTCGGCGGGCCGCTGAACCTGATCTTCTGGGTGCTGGCCACGTTCCTGATCCCGGTCTTCTGGCCCTTGACGCCCCTGACGCCGCTGCCCTGAGCCGCGAGGCGCCGGCGCGGCGGTTCAAGGCAACAACGCGAGGTCGACCCGTTCGCCCGGCAGGAGCCGGCAGCCCTCGGGCATGCTGATCAATATCGGCAGCGCTTTCTCAGGCCGCATCCCGGGCGCCAGCATGTCCTCGGGCAGCAGCTCGAGCTGGGCCGAGACGTGCAGGACCTCGCCGACGCCGGCGCCGCCCTCGCGGGTGCGGGCCTGGACCCTGACCGCCATCCCCACCTGCGGCCGGACGCGGATCGGCTGGCGCAAATAGGCGATGATGCGATCGCTGGTCTCGGCCATCACCGTCAGCAACGGCTCGCCTGCCAGAACGTGCTCGCCCGGATTGCGGTAGATCAACCCCACCATGCCGTCGACGGGCGCACGCAAGGTTACCGGCCCCAGTTCGGCCTCGACCTCGCGCAGGCGCTCCTCGTGCAACCGGATGGCCGCGTGCAGGGGATCCTCGAGCGACGCCGAAACCGGCAGGTGCAACCGCGCCAGGTCGTCGGTCAGCCCAGCCACCAGTTCCTGCCGACCGCTCACCTCCGCCGCTAGCGTGGCGTGCGCCGCCATGGCGTCCTCGTACTCGGCGTCGGAGGCCAGGCCGTCGGCATGCAGGCGGCCGCTGCGCACGTAATTGTTCTCGGCATGGACCAGGCTCACCTCGGCCGTGGCCAGTGCGACCCGCTGGTTCATCAGCTCGACGCGCAGGCGCTCGTAATCCAGCGCCGACCGCTGGCGGCCGACCACAGGGTCGAGGCTGTGCAAGAGCAGTTCCAGCTCCGCGCGGATCACCGCCAGACGCGACTCCAGCAGCGCGGGGTCGGTGGTCATCACCATGGCCAAAGGCTCGCCGTGCCGGACGCGCTCGAACGATCGCACGTGCATCTGCACGACCTGTCCCGCCACGGGCACGACCACTTCCGCGCGCTGGGCCTGGGCTTCGCCGATCAATTCCACCGGCAGGACGTGATCGCGCCAGAGGCGCGTCACCACCGCGACCAACAGCAGGAACACCACCAACGGCAGTGCCTGCGCGCGCCAGCGCCGCAGCCGGCGCGGCCAGGGAATCGCAATCCTGTCAGCGACGTGTCTTGCCATGAATCACACTTCCGATTCGTCTTCAGCCAGGAGGCTCACGACGCGAGAGACGCCGTCGGTCCGTTCGAGCTCGGCGACCAGCTCGGCGACGCGTTGCGGATCGCGCAGCAATAGGCGGTAGGAGAGATCGGCCCCGGCCCCCGTCGCGTCGGTGCGCTGGCCGGCGCACTGGATCCGGTCGCCGTGCCGCCGCAGCACCTGCACCACCGGCGCCACGTCGCCCAGCGGCAGACCCCAGTGGAAGTTGAGGATCAGGTCGTAACGTTGCCGGGCGCCGAATTCGGTCCACCACAGGAACAACATGATGGCGGCGGTCCCCAGGCATCCGATCACCGCCAGCGTGTATTTCTGCGTGCCGGCCGCCATGCCCACGACGAGCACGCAGAGGATGTGCGCCGTATCGAGCGTGTCGCGCACGATGTTCCGGAACCGCACGATCGCGAAAACCGCCATCAGCCCGAACGCGGTGATGAAGTTGTCCACCATCACCATCATGACCAGGGCCACGATCACCGGGATGACGATCAGCGAGTTGACGAACGAGCGCGAGTAGGACAGGCTGGTGTGCGTGAACATGTAGACCCAGGCCAGCACCATGCCGCCGGCCAGCGCCACCGCGAGGCTCAAGATCACATGCGGCATCGTCGCGAAGCCGAGCCCCTGGTCGCGGGTCAACGCATCGACGAACCTGTCCACACCCGCCATCCCTTCCGGCGTTCGCCGGTTTCGAACCGGGTCAACCCTGCGCGCGCAAGGCCAGCCGGCGGCGGACCTCGCAACGCTCCCGGACGTTCAGGAACCGATGTTCCCCCAACGCAACGACTCCGTCGACGTACTTCGCCGCCGAGCCCTGGCGGAGGTTGAAGTGCTGGACCAGCGCCGACAACCATCGCGGGAAACGGTCGGTGAACTTGATCTCCAGCACCGTCTGGTTGCCGAAGACAAGGGTCAGCCCCTCCAACTCCGTATCCAGGCTTGCTTCGAAATCTGGGCCGGTCCGCACCCGGCGATCCATGGTCACGCGCACGGAATTGTCCACGGTGAGCCAGGCTTCGCGGTGATAACCGACGTGCGTTTGCGGAACCGCGCCGAGCGCGCGGCGAAAGGCGCAGAACTGCATCAGGGCCGTCAACTGCACATCCTCGCGCTCGACCAGATCGTCCCTGGTCGGGGGCCGGCCCCCCAGCAATTCGGGCAACGCGGCGCGGCGCACCATCGCCCGCTGCTTGCAGATGACGCTGTCCCGGCGCGCCTTGATCTCGAAGAACAGCGGCGAGGTCCCATTGCGCTCGTAGTACCGTACGCGCAGCTTGTAGCGATTGCGATCGCCATTGACCGTGGACTGGAACAGCTTCAGATCGCGCGAATCCAGGTACAGACTGTGGACCGGGTAAGCCAGATCGGCTTGCTGGGCCGAGTGGGGGTCGGGGTCGAGGTACCCGGACACGAAGTCACGGATCGGGCCCTCCAGAATAGAGGGAATCCGATACTTCAATTCAAAGCGCTGCTTCTGGTAACAATGCATGCGGTGACCCCGGGACAAGACGCTTTGTCAATTTTACCACATTTTAACGTAAGACAGAAGAGGCACTTGAATCGTTAACCCGGAACAACGCTTGAATTCTCGCGATCACCGCTCCCAAAGCGCTGCATACCGGGCGGCCGCGGCCGTAGCCGCTTGCGGGCCGACCCGCAGCGCAACGAGGCGGCGCCCTTCCCCCACTGCGGCGGCGCCCAAGGGTGCCAGTTCCCTCCGCGCGAAATCCCGCCGGCTGATCAACAAAGATCGCGCCAGAATTCCGGCCACATCGGTCCCGATGCGTTCATCCGTCCCGGCGTGGAGCCGCCAACCGTCGCGGCGGTGGACCTCCAGCACAACGAACGCGCGATGGGGGCGTCGCACCTGCAACGCGCGCAGTTCGAGCGGAACGGTTGGATCGACGAACACGGTATCAAGAGGCGCCGCCGCAAGAATCTCACCCAGTTCCGCGTCGACTGCCGCCAGCGCGCGCGGCCGGGCCGCGGCCATCAGGTGCGTCGACTGGATGCGATGCCACCAAACCTCGGCCAGACCCATGGACCGGACGCGCGGCGCGACCAGGATCTCGACAGGCGGCTGCCGGTACGGGGCGGCGAGAAAATACGTGGTCTGCAACGCGATCAGACCGGCCAGCAGCCATCGTCGCGGCCGCGCGGCGATCCGGGCCGCAAGCAGCGCGACGAGCGGAACCACGATCACGAGGGCGTAGCCCTTCTGATAGTGCCCCAATAGGAAGAACAACGCCGGCGGCACCAGCCAGATGAGAAGCAGGTTGCGCGAGCAGGGAGCGAGGGCGGGCCGGCGCCAGGCGCGCCACCGGCCGGCGATCGCGAGCGGCACTACCGATGCGATGAGGGTGGCCAAGAACAGGGACATGCCCCAGAGATTGCGCGCCGGCGACCAGTCGACGGTCAGATGGGTGCGGAACAGGCCGAGGTAGGCGCCCAGGCCGCCCGCGGCCGCGAGCAGAGGCCAGGTCACGAGCACAAGCACCGCCGCGGCGGACGCGTGCGCGCGCCAGAAGGCCGAAGCGGTCCACCAACCCTGGCGCCGGCCGCGGCGCCACAACCAGCCGTAGAGCGGCAGCAGCAGCAACGGCGTCGTCAACCGCAGGCCCGCTCCGAGCGCGAACACAACCGGCAAGGCGAGCAGGCCCCGGCGCGTGCGCCCGAGGCACACCGCCAGCACGCCGAACATGAGGTCGAACGCGTAGACCTCGGCCACGGTCGCGTGAAACCAGACCAGCGGCTGGGTGGCCACCGCCCCGACCAGGAGCGCCGCATCGACGGGCGCGAACCAGCGGCGCAAGACGCAGAAGCCGAGGCCCGCCGCCGCCGCGCCGCAGGCGATCGCCAAGGCCACCAGGGCGCCGTGCGCCCCGCACCAAGGTGCCAGACCGCGCAACGCGACCACCAGCAGCCACGACCCCGGCAGGTGAGGCCGTCCCAACTCGAGCGAGATTTCCTGCATCGCCAGGATGTAGTTGCCGGCGTCGGCGGACACGCCGCCGCAATCGGGCGAGGCGGTCGCCAGATAGAGCGCCGCCGCGCCGCCGGCGATCAGCCACGGCGCCAGGCGACCGCGACCCCGGCCGGCGTTCATGTCGATGAAAAGCGCGCGGCGAAACGGTCGACTGCCTCGGTGTCGCCCACGAGGATCAACTCTTCTCCTTCGCGAAGGCCAACGGCCGGTTCCGGATTGACCTCCATCGCGCCGTCGCGCTTGATGGCGATCACGCTGCAGCCGGTCTCCTCGCGCAGGCGCAGTTGCACCAGCGACCGCCCCTGCAGGCGATGGTCGACCGTAGCGCTGAATACACTCAGGCTCTCCGACAGCACGAGCAGGCTGCCCGGCCGCAAGAGATTGACGATCGTCGCGGTGGTGATCGAACTGTAGGACATCACCAGGTTGGCGCCGGCCCGGTGCAGGGTCTTGACGTTGCGGTTCAAGCTGGCGCGGCTGATGATCTGCGCGTCCGGCCGCAACCGGCGGCAGTAGATGGTCAGATAGACGTTCAGGTCGTCTTCGTGGGTCGTGATGATGATCGAAGGCGTCCGCTCGATGCCCGCCGCGATGAGCGTGTCGTAGTCGGCGGCGCTGCCGATGATCACCTTTTCGTTGCCGTTCTTGAGGTTGCCGCGCTTCTCGACCATGCGGTAGTCGATGCCGCGCTGCTCGAGGGTCGCCGCGACGGCCTGTCCCACGCGCCCCCCGCCCAGGATCAGCACCGGCCCCTGCTGCCGGTTGGGAACGTCGGGCGGCCGCACGGTCATCTCGAAGCGGTCGAGCTGCGACTTGCTGCCGGCGAGCACCAGCACCGTCGACGGTTCGATCCTGGTCTGCGCCGTCGGCAGCCGGAACTCGCCCTGCTCCCAGACACCGATCACGTTGACCCCGGTGCGCGCCCGCAGGCCGCTCTCGAGCAAGGTCTGCCCCGTTACGGTGGTCGCCATGGCCGGCACTTCGGCGATCAACAGGTCGTCGAAGCTGCCAACCACGTTGGCGTGCAAGCTCACGCCGAGCACGCGCCGCGCCAGAGCCTGCCCCAGCAGCTTGTGGAACTGGTACACATGCGTGCTGCCGGCGAGCTGCAGGATGTCGAGCGAATCGTCCTGGTCCGCGTTGGTCACCGTCACAACGTGGTCGCAGATCTCGCGGACGGTGTAGATGATGTTCGTGCTCGCGAGGTCGTCGTTCAAAACAACGACCATGGCTGCGTCGTGCACCCGCAGGTTGCGGTAGGTGTCGGGATGGTTGATGTCGCCGACCATGACCCGCAAGCCTCGGTCGAAGAGTTCGAGCGCGCCCGCGAGATCCGGCACCAGCACCACGCTCTGGACCCCGAGTTGGTCGAGCCTGGCGATCAGGTTAGCCGCCACGTTGTTGAAATGCGTCAACACCACGTGGCCGCGCAGGCCAGCCGGCAGCTTACGCGGCGCCCGCGCCTGATTCTGCGCTTCGAGCCAGGGAGCGTAGAAGAAGCGGATGAACGTGAACGGCAGCATCACCATCAGGAAGATGATCCCGCTCAACAGGACGATGATCGAGAACAAGCGCCCGAGGTCGCTCTCGAAGGTGATGTCGCCGAAGCCGAGGGTCGACATCACCGTCAACGTCCAGTAGAACCCCGTCACCCACGAGTACTCGCGCCCCTCGTGCTGCATGAGCACGTGGAAAAGCAGGCTGTAGAACGTGATGACGCCAGTCAGCAGCACCACGAAGCGCACGAGCAACTTGACGTTGCTCTGGCGGCCGCCGCCGTGCATCAGCGCCGTGATCTGCGCGGTCAGGAACTTCATCGTGTCGCTATCGATTGCGCTGAGGGTCGAAAACGCGGCGATGACGTTCGACGCCCGCACGCGGGCGGGCGTTAGAACGGCATCAGGATCGGAACCAGGACAACGATGATACCGAGAACGAGCAACGTCAACGGCGCGCCGACCTTGACGTAGTCCCGGGCGCGGTAGCCGCCGGCGCCCATGACCAGCAGATGCGCCTTGTGGCTGAACGGCGTGGCGAAGGCCGCCGAGGCGCCGAGGGCGATGCCGAGAAACAGGGTCAAGGGCGATAGCCCGGCCTGTCCGGCGATCTGCAACGCGACGGGCGCCAGCACGACGACCGCCGGCCCGCTGTCGAGGGTCTGGCTCAGCAGGCTGGCTAGCAGCACCAGCGCCGCCAGCAGCGCGTACGGTCCGTAGGGCCCCGCCAGGTCCGTGACGGCGTGCGCGGCGAGGGCCGCTGCGCCCGTGCGCTCCATGGCGATGCCGATCGGCAGGATCGCCGCCAGCAGAAAGATCATGCGCCACTCGACCGCGCGGTACGCCTCTTCCATGGTGAGCGCGCCGCCGAGGATCACGACGGTGGCCGCCGTGAACGCCGCCACCTGGATCGGTTGCCAGCCACTGACGACCAGGCCGATCAAGACCAGCAGCCCGCCCACCGCGATCGGCGCCTTGGCCGTGCGACGCAACGGGCGGGCCCCCGGCGTCAGCACCACGAGATCGGGGTCGGTCGTCAAGAGCTGTAGCTTGTCCCTCGGCCCCTGCAAGAGCACCGCGTCGCCGAAGCGCAGCGGCAGATCGGCGAGATCGGCGCGGCGGGGCTTGCCCTCGCGCCAAAGGGCCATGACCTGGACACCGTACCGTTCGCGGAACGCGATCTGCCGCAGCGAGCGGCCCGCGAGCTGGGAGCGGGGCGCGACGGTGGCCTCGACGACGCCGATGTCCGCCGACTCCAACTCCGCGGCATCCTTGTGGACATCGAGACGGATCTCGCCCAACTCCAGCACGCTGAGGATGGCCGCCGGATCGCCCGCGACCAATAGCCCGTCGCCGGCGGCCAGGACCTCGTCCGGCGCCACGCCGAGCAGGGTTTCGCCCCGACGCACCAGGCCCATGACCGTCAATCCCACGAGCTGGCCCAGGTGGCTGGCGCCGAGCGTCAAACCCGCTAACGCTGAGTTGTCGGGAATGCGCACCAGGAAGAACTGAGCGGCCAGGCGTTGCAGGTCGGCGAACCGCAGCGCCCGAACCTCGTGGTCGCCACTGGCGGTGAACCGCGCCAGGTGGGCGCGGTTGCCGAACGCGAGGATCGCGTCGCCTTCGCTCAACCCGATCTCGCCGAGCCGCTCTTGCAGGATCGCGCCGCCGCGCTCGATGCCGACGACGACCGCGCCGTAGTTCTCGCGAAAGGCTAGTTCGCGCAGCGTACGCCCGCAGAACGGCGAGTGCGCGGCCAATTGGAGTCTGATGCCCTGCACGTCGGTGCGCACCGGCGGCAATGATTCGGCAGACGCGCGCTCGATCGCCACGCCCTGGACGCGCAGCAACTCCTGGATGTCGTCCAGGCGCCCGGCCGCCAGCAGGATATCGCCGCCGCGCAGCGTGGTGTTCGCGTCGGGGGCCAGCAGCGTCCGTCCTTCGCGGCGGATGGCCAGCACCTGCGACCGGAGCACACGGCCCAGTTGCGCGTCGCCAAGCGTCATGCCGTCGAGCCGCGAATTCTGGGGAACGCGAATGGAATAGAGCCGCTCCTCGAGCTGGTACAACCGCGCCAGGTCGCGCGCGGGGGTGCAGGTGCGGCTGAGGCCGCGGTCGGGCAGAAAACGGCGGCCGCAGGTCGCCATGTAGAGCGTTCCGGCGAGCAGCAGGCAAACACCGACGGGTGTGAAGTCGAAGAGCCGCAAGGTGCCGGCGCCCTGATCCTGCAGCATGGCCCCGGCCAGGATGTTGGGCGGCGTGCCGACCAGCGTCAGCGTGCCGCCGAGGACAGCGCCGAACGACAGCGGCATGAACAGGCGCGAGGCCGGCACCGACGCGCGTTGCGCCAGGCTCGCCACCGCCGGCATCATGACCGCGGTCGCCGCGACGTTGGGCATGAAGGACGAGAGCAGGCCTGCGGTCAGCATCACCACGACGATCAGCCACACCTCGCGGCCGCCGGCCAGGCGGTGCGCGAGGACGCCGATCGCGTCGGCCACGCCGGTCTGCTGCAGGGCGCCGCCGAGCAGGAAGATGAACAGGGTCGTGATCACGGCCGGCGAGGCGAAACCGCTGAACGCCTCGTCCGGCCGGACGAACCCGCCGAAGATCAACGCCCCAAGTCCGAGGAACGCCGTCAAGTCCAGCGGCAGCTTCTCGGTCAGGAACAGATAGACCAGGACCGCGAAGATCCCGAGCAGACTGGCGATCTCGAAGGTCAAAGCGCGCGGCCTCCTCGTATCGTCGCGACCGTCGACCGCGGCCGCAGCGTCATTCTCGGCCGTCGTCCTCGGCCGTCGTCCGCCGCGCCGCGCCCGGCCCGGATCAGCCCGCGTAGCCCAGCCGCCGATTCAATTCTTCGAGCATCGCCCGGGCCGCGTCGGGAATCACCGTGCCGGGACCGAACACCGCGGCGGCGCCGTGGTCCCGCAGGAACTCGTAGTCCTGGGCCGGGATCACCCCGCCCACGACCACCATGATGTCGTCGCGGCCGAGTTTGCGCAATTCCGCCACGAGTTGCGGCAAGAGCGTCTTGTGGCCGGCGGCGAGCGAACTCATCCCCACGATGTGCACGTCGTTCTCGACGGCCTGGCGCGCGGTCTCCTCGGGAGTCTGGAACAGCGGACCCATGTCCACGTCGAAACCCAGGTCGGCATAGGCCGTGGCAACCACCTTGGCGCCGCGGTCGTGTCCGTCCTGGCCCATCTTGGCGATCATGATGCGGGGACGCCGGCCCTCCCGCCGCAGAAACGCTTCGATCATGGTCCGCACGTCGCTCACCGCGCCCTCCTCGCCCAGCTCAGCGCCGTAGACACCGCTGATGGTCCTGATCTCGGCCTGATGCCGGCCGGCCACCTTCTCCATCGCGTCGGAGATCTCCCCCAAGGTCGCCCGCGCCGCCGCCGCCGCCACCGACCGCTCCAACAGATTGCCCTCGCCGGTGGCCGCGCAATGGGTCAACGCCTCGAGCGCCGCGGCGACGGCCGCGGGATCGCGCTCGGCCTTGAGGCGGCGCAGCCGCGCGAGTTGCTGCCGGCGCACCTCGGTGTTGTCCACCTCGAGGATCTCCAGCGGTTCCTCCTGCTCGGGCCGGTACTTGTTGATCCCGACGATGGTCTCCTGCCCGCCGTCGATGCGGGCCTGCCGCCGCGCCGACGCCTCCTCGATGCGCAGCTTGGGCAGCCCCGAGGCGATGGCCTTGGCCATGCCGCCGAGCTGCTCGACTTCCTGGATGTGGCCCCAGGCTCTGCGCGCCAGGGCGTCGGTCAGGTGCTCCAGGAAGTAGCTGCCGCCCCACGGATCGACCACGCGGCAGATCCCCGTCTCGTCCCGCAGATAGAGCTGCGTGTTGCGGGCGACGCGGGCGGAGAAATCGGTCGGCAAGGCGATCGCTTCATCGAGCGCGTTGGTGTGCAGCGACTGGGTATGGCCGAGCACGGCCGCCATGGCCTCCACACAGGTGCGGACCACGTTGTTGAAGGGGTCTTGCGCGGCGAGCGACCAGCCGGAGGTTTGGCTGTGCGTGCGCAGCGCGAGCGATTTGGGATTCTTGGGGTTGAACTGCTTGAGCAGCTTGGCCCAGAGCAAGCGCCCGGCGCGCAGCTTGGCCATTTCCATGAAGTAGTTCATACCCTCGGCCCAGAAGAACGATAAGCGCGGCGCGAAGGTGTCGATCGCGAGCCCGGCGGCGATGCCGGCGCGCACGTACTCGAGGCCGTCGGCGATGGTGTAGGCCAGCTCGAGATCCGCCGTCGCGCCGGCTTCCTGCATGTGGTAGCCCGAGATCGAGATGGAGTTGAACTTGGGCATGTGCTGCGAGGTGTACTTGAAGATGTCGCCGATGATCCGCATGGAGAAGTCGGGCGGATAGATGTACGTGTTGCGGACCATGTACTCCTTGAGGATGTCGTTCTGGATGGTGCCCGCGAGCTGGTCGAGGCCAGCGCCCTGTTCCAGCGCCGTCACGATGTAGAACGCCATCACCGGCAGCACGGCGCCGTTCATGGTCATCGACACGGACATCTCGTCGAGCGGAATGCCGTCGAAGAGGATCTTCATGTCCAGGACCGAATCGATGGCGACTCCGGCCTTGCCGACGTCGCCGACCACGCGCGGGTGGTCGCTGTCGTAGCCGCGGTGAGTCGCGAGGTCGAAGGCGACCGACAGGCCCTTCTGGCCGGCGGCAAG
>Ga0334884_1000520_pt1 | contig 70105 bp, 55 predicted proteins | sample GraSluR1_MG_7_FD_207215 | JGI IMG/M metagenome (GOLD analysis project Ga0334884, IMG submission 207215) | Sludge microbial communities from methane-producing bioreactor in Wageningen University, Netherlands - Granular Sludge_12_05 R1 | ecosystem: Engineered > Bioreactor > Anaerobic >... | reverse complement strand
AAACTGATCAATTTCGTCTGCATAGGCTACATTGAAGATGTAGTCCGGCTGGCCGGTGGGCACTTCCTTCCCGTAAAACACATACAGGCTGAAAAACTCACCCGTTTCACCGGGGATGTTTCTGGGACCGGTGAACATCAGGATATCATCTTTGCCATCTCCATTTACATCGCCAGCGTTATTCAGATAGCCCCGAAATTGCTTTACCCATTCTGCTGGAAATGCGTAATCGGCAACATCATCAAACTCCGGACCGCCCATATAGAAGTATAACTTACCCCAAAGAGCGCTGGTATCAAAGACTCCCGTCGGATTCCAACAGAAAGCCGAAGCAATCAAATCATCATAGCCATCACCATTGTAATCCAGGCTCACCATCGTATGTCCCAAATATGACCCATTAAACTCCCCATCTATGCGGAAGAGTAAATCCATGTGGTTTACGCCACCCAATCTGCCGATATAGAGCAGGGCTAGGATGAGCACTGATAAGCTTAAGCGTTTCACGTTTCCTCCTTTTTCCATGTGGCCGGAGTCGCATAGTGCAAAACTTGTGACGAGCCAAGTCCTATATTACATAGGTTATAATCTGCTGATGCTTGTCAACATAAATCTGTCAAAGTAACGTAGCATTCCGATGCTGCGCGAAGCCTATTGGGCTGCCATACTCTGCTTGGGAGATTCAGTTGGATTCGCTTATTCGAAAAGGCCTCTGGCTTTTGTGGCAAACGCAGCGTGCCACCCTAAGGTAGACGCGACATCTTGTCGCATTAGTGATAACAAACGTCAGGATGACGTTTCCACTCTTATACGTCAGGATGACGTTTCCACAAGAGTGGCGGTCAAAAGGCTCTACGTGGCAAAGCAAGATGACAATCTGCTTGACAGAAACAGCCTATCGACAAAGTGAAGAAAAAGCAATTTTGAGGTGAAGTATGAAATATTTTCGCAAGCTAATCGGTGAAAAATGTTACTTGTCTCCGGTGTCCCTGGAGGATGCCGAGCGTTATACGGAATGGGTGAATGATCTGGAGATCGGGCAATTTGTGCTCTTTGCCACCCAGAACTTTGATGTTGAGCGCGAGCGGGAAGCCCTTAGACAATTGATGCGCAACGATGTGGTGTTTGCCATCGTAGAAAAGGACACGAACAAGGTGATCGGCAATTGTGGCTTGCATGGGATCAACGAAGTGCACCGTAGAGCGGTGTTCGGCATCTTCATCGGCGAAAAGACCTATTGGAATCAAGGCATCGGCGCGGAAGCCACAGCCTTGATCCTGGATTATGGATTTAACATACTGAACCTGAAGAGCATCAGTCTGGAAGTGGTGGCTTTCAATAAACGTGCCGCGCGTTGTTATGAAAAAGTTGGTTTTAAGCTGGTGGGAACCAGGCGCAAGTCCGCCTTCATGGCCGGAGAATATCACGACGTTTTGGTTTACGATATCCTAAATGAAGAATTCGAAAGCCCCTATGTGCGCAAGGTCTTTGAATATTCGATCAGCGATGAGGCCGGACGCAGTAAGATTACGATAGTCTAGCGATGTTTCGTAAGATCAAGGGACAGCAGCAGGTGATCGACCTGCTCACCAGCGCGATCCATAACGAGCGCATCTCACAGGCCTACCTTTTCCATGGCTCTGACGGAGTGGGCAAATTCATCACCGCGCTCTATTTTGGCATGGCGCTCAATTGTCTTTCCAGCAATGAATATCGTCCTTGTGGGGTCTGCGCGTCCTGCCACAAGTTTTTGTCATTTGAACATCCGGATTTTATCTATCTGTTTCCCACCATCAATCTGAAACTCAGTCCGGAGGGGGAGATCAAGGACCAAGAAGCTCTCACCCAGTATCAGGCATATATCCAAAACAAGATAGACAGCCCCTGGCAGGACTACTATTTCAGTGGTTCCACCGAGATTCGCAAGGAAAGCATCAGCCTTTTGATCAAGCGCCTTGAGCTCTCGATCCATGAAGGCGACTATCGCATCGTGATCATCGAAAACGCGGATATGATGAACACGGCTACGGCCAATGCCTTTCTCAAGACCTTGGAGGAACCGCCCCCAAACACGGTGATCATCCTGATTACGGAGCGTTTGCCGCAGCTGCTGCCCACCATCCTATCCCGCTGTCAGCCTGTGTATTTCAAGCCATTGTCCCAGGCGGTGATCCAGGATATCCTCTTTGAGCAGTTTGCGGTGGATACTCAGGTGGCCAAAAGTGCTTCCCGCATTAGTGGGGGAAACCTCAAGACGGCCATCAGGATCGCGCAGGACAGTAGTAATACTACCCGCATCAAAGCCTTTGAGATGTTGGATCTGGCGGCAAACAATGCCACTCTCGATTATTTAAACAGCATGGGTAAGAGCAAGGAAGGCGCGGATCAGATAAATGATCTGATTGCCTATCTGGGTGTGATCGTGAATGATCTGGCCATCGTGCAATACGCCCCGGATGAGATCACCAATCTGGATAAAACCGAGCTTCTGCAAAATCTGGCCAATGAATCGGTTACAGAGCGTGTGCCGGACTTCCTGCTCAAACTGGATGATTACTCCCGCAAGCTGGATGGTAATGTGAATCCGGCCTTATTGCAATTGAACCTGTTTCTCAGCTTGCGCAATCTGCTGATCAAAAGCTAATGAGTGAAAAGCGACTGGCCAGAAACATCAGCGTGATGAGCATCGCGATATTCCTAAGCCGGGTTTTAGGCTTGGCCCGGGATACAGTGATGGCCTTTTTCTTTGGTGGGGGATATCTGAACGATGCCTTCAATGTGGCCTACAATATTCCCAATCTCTTGCGCCGGCTCTTTGGCGAGGGAGCTCTTTCCACGGCTTTTGTCCCCATCTACAACGAGATCGGAGTAAAGCAGGATCGCGCAAAACAGATCGATTTTGCCCTCAATATGCTGAGCATTCTCACTCTTTTTCTTTTGGCTTTGACCGCTATCGGGATGATCGGCGCGCCCCTCATCGTCAGGCTCCTCTATCCGGGACTGAATGAAGCCAGCAGCATTGTGGCCATCAAGCTCACCCGCATCATCTTTCCTTATCTCTTTTTCATTGGTTTGTCTTCTACCTTCATCGCGATCCTGAATTCCCATGAATACTTCTTTATGACCGGGCTTTCCAGCGCGCTGCTCAATATCGGTATGATCCTCAGCGTGGTGATCCCATATTGGATATGGAAGCTTCCGGCAGAAGAATTGATCTATGTGGCCGGATGGGGAGTGTTTATCGGAGGTTTCTTGCAAACGGTGGTCAATCTGCCCTATCTGAGGAAGGTGGGCTATCGGATGAAGGTGATCGTCAGTTTCAGCGGTTCTGCCCTGGCCACGCTCTGGAAACGCTTTGTGCCCAGTATGATCGGCATCGGAATCCGAGAGATCAATCTCATCGCGGACGCTTTGATGGCCAGCTTTTTGCCCATCGGCAGCATCACCGCGTTGGGCTATGGTAACCGATTGATGCAGTTGCCTTTGGGCATCTTTGCCATCTCTGCTTCTACCGCTGTCTTGCCCATGTATTCCAAGTATGTGAGCAATAAAAACTATAGTGAACTATCCAAAGGCATGCGCTTTACCAGCTTGAACCTGGCTTATATCATGCTGCCTATCACTACTTTAATTATGGTTCTGGCTCCGGATTTTGTGGATATTCTTTTCAGTCGTGGCGCTTTTGACCACAGAGCAGCAGTGATGACTTCGCAAGCTTTGATCTATTACTCTTTGGGACTGATCTTCTATAGCCTCAATCAAACTCTTACTCCGCTCTTTTACGCGCATGGCGATACCAAGACTCCGATGAAACTGGCCGCATTGATCGTTGTGCTCAATATCGCGCTGAACTTCATCCTGATGCAGTTTATGGCGCATCGGGGTCTGGCGCTTTCCACTTCGATCACCGCATTGATCAATTATCTTCTCTTAAGACGGCTGATCCTGAAGAAGCTTCCGCACGTGAGCTTTGCGGGTATCTATGACAATGTGGTCAAATGTGCCGCGCTCTGTCTCTTGCTTTACTTTGGCGGATCCTGGCTCAGCGCTTCCTTGCCGCTTTATAGCAAAATTGGACTCTTGCTCAAAGTCGCAATCGTAAGTTCACTAAGCCTTGGCCTCTTCTATCTTTTGGGTCTGACGTTTAAACTCAGCTACTTTCGGGAAGCCACTGATAGCCTATGCAAACGCCTACTGCGCAAATAGCCGAAAAGATCGCTTTTCTGCCCGACAGCCCGGGCATTTATCTGTGGAAAGATGCCAAAGCTGAGGTGATCTATGTGGGCAAAGCCGTATCCCTCAAAAACCGGATCAAAAGCTATCTGAACTCTGCCCCCAAGGATCCCAAAACCGAGCAACTGGTGAAGCATATCGCGGATCTGGATTATATCATTACCAATAGCGAAGCCGAGGCCTTTTTGCTGGAAGCTACGCTGATCAAACGGCATCAGCCCAAATATAACATCCTGCTCAAGGATGATAAACAGTATCCCTTTGTAAAAGTGACTTTAAACGAGGATTTTCCCAGAGTGTTTGTTACGCGGGACATCATCAAAGACGGCTCCCGCTATTTCGGGCCCTATACGGATGTGAAATCGCTGCGGCGCACCCTGCGAAACTTTGAATGGCTCTTTCCCATCCGGGATTGCAAGCGTAAGATTCCCATCGGCAAAGTGGTCTTCAGCAAGGCCTGCATCAACTATCAATTGGGCAAATGCAGCGCGCCCTGCATCGGCAAAATCTCGCAGGGGCAGTATATGCTGATCGTGAACAAGATGATCAGGTTCTTTGAAGGAAAATACGAAGAAGTGCTAAGCGAATATCGAGACGAGATGAATTCCCTGGCCAGTGATCTGAAGTTTGAAGAAGCGGCTAAGCTGCGGGACCGCATCTTGGCCATCGAAAGCATCCAAAAACGACAGACTGTGTTCTACGCGGATAAACGTAATATCGACATCGTGGGCTTTTATCAGGAAGAGAGTGACGCCGTGTGCCTGCTCCTGCGCATGCAGGAAGGCTCCATCATCAATACCGAAAACTATCCCCTGAAAAACGTGGCCAATGAAAGTAGAGAAAAGATCCTGACCTCCTTCCTCAAGCTGCATTATGCCCAACGGGATGAACTGCCCGATGAGATCCTGCTGCCTTTCGAGCCGGAGGATTATGAGGCTCTTTCCGTTTGGCTAAGAAATCGCTTGATGCTGCCCCAAAGAGGAGAGCGCAGCAAACTGCTGGCCATGGCCAAACGCAATGCTTTCCATCTGATTGAGGAAAAGAAACTGGCCCATCTGCGCAAAGCAAATCGCACCATCTTCCCGATTCAGGAACTAAAAGAAAGTCTGGGGCTGGCCAAGTTGCCCCGCAAAATCGTCTGCATGGATATTTCCACTATTCAAGGCACGGATACCGTCTCCAGCGCGGTATATTTTGAAAATGGCAAGGCCAAAAAGAAGTACTATCGCCACTACATCATCCGTTCCATCGATACCCAAAACGACTACGCTGCCTTGCAGGAAACCCTCACTCGCTTTTTGGCTGAGCTGGAACGGGAGCCGGAGATGAAGCCGGATATCTTTATCATCGATGGTGGCAAAGGACAACTGAATGCCAGTCATAAGGTACTGGAGGATTCAAGCTTCAACGACATCCACATCGTATCATTGGCCAAGCGCGCGGAGGAGATCTTCGTGCCGGGGCATAGTGAATCCGTGATTCTACCCCGCTCATCCTCCGCTCTGCGATTGGTAACCACTATTCGGGATGAAGCTCACCGTTTTGCCATCACCTTTCATCGCAGCAGAAGGAGTAAACGCACCTTGGTGAGCGAATTGGAAGAAATCCCCGGCGTGGGGGAGAGCACCAAATTCCTGCTATTAAAAGAACTCGGCAGCGTTGATGCCGTAAAAGATGCCTCGGTAGAACGACTCACCGAGATCAAAGGCATCGGAACCAAATCTGCCCAAATCATCTATGACTACTTTCATAAGGAGTAATGTATGAAATACCGCACTATGCCCAAATCCCCAGATAAACTCTCGATTCTCGGCTTCGGCTGTATGAGATTTCCCACCAACTCAGACGGGAAGATAGATGAAGTCCCCAGCCTGGCCATGCTGCATGAGGCATATAGTAAAGGTGTGAACTATTTTGACACAGCATGGGGCTATCACAATGAAGAAAGTGAGCCCTTTGTGGGTAAGTTCCTGGCTCAGATAGATCGTTCCAAGGTTTTCGTGGCCACCAAGCTCCCCTGTTGGCTGATTAAAACGCGTGCCGATATGGATAGGTTTCTGACGGACCAAATGGAGCGCTTGGGTGTGGATTACATCGATTACTACCTTTTGCATGCCTTGAATAAACGCAGTTTCGCCGCGATGAAAAAGCTGGGAGTCTTTGAGTTTCTGGCCTCTGCCAAAGCTGATGGCCGGATTCGCTATGCAGGATTCTCTTTTCATGATGATTACCAAACCTTCAAGAAGATCGTGAATGCCTGGGATTGGGATTTTACCCAAATCATGCTGAACTATCTGGATACTCATTATCAGGCCGGTCTCAGAGGCATGAAACTTGCTGCCGATAAGGGCTTGGGGATCATCAGTATGGAACCTCTTCGCGGCGGTAAACTGGTGCAAACCATGCCTTCTGAAGTAGCCAAAGTATGGGGTAGCGATCCTCGAAGTCCGGTGCAGCGCGCTTTGGAATGGGTCTGGAACATTCCTGAATGTACTGTGTTACTATCCGGAATGTCTTCAATGGAGCAGCTGCAAGAAGACTTGAGGCATGCCAACAAGGCCAAGACTAATGGACTGGACGAGAAAGCCCTGAAGCGTTATCGTCAAGCCCGCAGAGCGTATCTCAAGAAGATCCCGGTGCTCTGCTCCGAATGCCGCTATTGTATGCCTTGTCCACATGGGGTGGCCATCCCTGCGAATTTTGGCATGTATATGGAGGCCAGGATGTTTGAAAATCGCGAGCGGCAACAAGCTGAATATGAATCCTTTATCCCTGAAGCAAACCGGGCAGACAAGTGCGTTCAATGTGGTGAGTGCTTACCCAAGTGTCCACAGCATCTAAAGATCGATAAATGGATGCCCATTATTGCCAGTTACTTTGAAAGCTAACATCAAAAGAGCTGGACTGAAGAAACACACGTGCGTCGAACAAGACTCCTGAGTAATCGTAGGTACATTAGCCGATTATCACTGTTTGTCAGATCATCCCGAAATAGCTACCTACAGGGCAAGTACAGAATATACTTGACAGGATAAAGAATTGCGCAAAGCATACACAAACGATTTTGATTGCCAAGGAACGATATGCTAAACTACGGAATTATCCTGGATTTACTAAAACAAGAAGTGGTGCCCGCAATGGGCTGCACCGAGCCTGCAGCAGTGGCTTTGGCAGCTGCGTACGCGGCTGATGTGTTGCCCGGTGAGATCTTGCAGGCCATAATCAAGGTTAGCCCTGCTGTGCTTAAAAACGGTATGGGCGTCGGGATCCCCGGCACGGGTCTGATTGGTTTGGAGATCGCTGCCGCTTTGGGATTGGTCGTGGCCGATCCTCGTAAGGAGTTGCAGGTATTGGCCGATGCATCGGTGGCACAGATTGCCAGGGCAAAAGCATTGCTGAATGAGAACAAGCTGACTCTTGAGCTGCAAGCCTCTGATGATAAAGTGTATATCGAAGTTTTAGTGAATGACGGGATCCACCATGCCCGCGCTGTGATCCGTTGGCGCCATTCATGGCTACACCGTCTGGAGCTGGATGGGCAGGTTCTGAAGTATCAGGAATTGGGGGACACAATGGACAAAGCCCTGATTCTTCCCACCCAATTCAGCCTGCGTGATTATTATGATTTTTCCGAGTCCGTTTCCTATGAAGAGCTCTTACAGATCGATCTGGGAGAGAAGATCAACCGCCTGATTGCTGACTATGGTTTGGCGCAATCCTCCGGCATCTCAGTGGGCAAAATGCTGATGCAGCAGATTGAAGACGGACTCCTGGGTAACGATATGCATCATTACGCGATGGCGCTCACTGCTGCTGCCACTGATGCCCGGATGAGCGGTTGCACTCTGCCCGTGATCTCCAATACCGGCAGTGGAAATCAAGGATTATCCATCACTCTGCCGATCATTGCTGTAGCCGAAAAGCTGGACTCCCCTCATGAAGCTACTGTTAGGGCCTTAGCTTTGGGGCATCTTGTAAGCGTGCATATCAAAGCCAAGATCGGGGTTCTCTCCTGTCTTTGCGGTTGCCTATCTGCTGCCGCGGGAGCAGCTTGCGGCATCGTGATGCTTTTGGGAGGTGACTATGAGAAGGTTGAATATGCCATCAAAAACATGATTGGCAACACTGCCGGCATGGTATGTGACGGTGCCAAAGAAGGCTGTTCACTGAAGGTGGCCACCAATACTTCAGCTGCTGTCCAGGCCGCTCTTTTGGCCAATATGGGCAAATGTATATCTGCCAATGATGGGATCATCACGGACGACATCGACGAGACCATCGACAATCTGGCCCGATTCGTGAATTCAGGCATGGAGAATGCCGATTCCACGATACTTTCCATCATGTTAAACAAAAAGAATCATAAAGAGGAAAAGCATGTCCACTAACGTTTTTCAAGTCTCTCTGGAAGCCACATTGCCTCCCGATCCCGTGTTTGACCCGGGAATCCGCCGAGCACCGGACAGAGGACTGAAGCTCACTCAAGCTGAGATCAAGCAAGCTCTCAAAAATGCTCTGCGCTATATTCCGCAAGAGTTGCACAAATCAGTTGCCCCGGAATTCTTACAAGAACTGAAGAGCATGGGACGCATCTATGGTTATCGCTGGCGCCCCGCCGGCAAGCTATCCGGCAAAGCCATTGAAGAATACAAAGGCATCACAGCGGCCAAGGCCATGCAGGTGATGATCGATAACAATCTGGATTTTGATATTGCTCTATATCCTTACGAGTTGGTTACCTATGGCGAAACCGGACAGGTGTGTCAGAACTGGATGCAGTATCGCCTGATCATGAAGTATCTGGAAGTGATGACCGAGGAGCAGACCCTGGTGGTAGCCAGCGGTCACCCCGTCGGCCTCTTTCCCTCAAGCGTAAATGCCCCCAGAGTGATCTCCACCAATGGTCTGGTAATCGGCAAATGGGATAACCCCGAAGAGTTCAAACGCCTCACCGCTCTTGGTGTGGCAAACTACGGTCAGATGACGGCCGGAGGCTGGATGTACATCGGCCCTCAAGGCATTGTGCATGGAACCTATATCACGCTGCTCAATGCCGGCAGAAAATACCTTGGGATTCCGGTAGAAAAAGACTTGTCCGGTGTGCTCTATATCTCATCCGGATTGGGTGGGATGAGCGGCGCGCAAGCCAAGGCTGTGGAAATTGCAGGCGGGATCGGCATCCTCGCAGAAGTGGATTATAGCCGGATCGAGACTCGTCACAGTCAGGGCTGGGTGAGCAAAGTATCAAATGATCTGGCTCAGATTTTTGCCTGGGTCGATGAAGCCAGGATATCACAAAAGCCGCTTTCCATAGCCTATCACGGCAATGTGGTGGAGCTTTTGGAATATGCGGATCATCACAATATCAAGTGCGAATTGATCAGCGATCAAACTTCCTGCCATGCCGTCTATGAAGGTGGCTATACTCCGGCAGGGTACAGCTTTGAAGCAGGGCGCAAGCTCTTGGAGCAGGATAGTTCTGCTTTCAAGACAGCGGTGGATGTATCCCTGAAGCGGCACTACCGCGTAATCAAAAGCCTTTGCGCCAAAGGATCCCGATTTTGGGATTATGGTAATAGCTTCATGGCCTCCGTCTTTGATGCCGGGGAAACCGACATTGCCAAAGACGGCCTGAGCACCAACGAGGGCTTTATCTGGCCTTCCTATGTGGAAGACATCATGGGTCCAATGTGTTTTGACTACGGCTATGGGCCCTTCCGCTGGGTTTGCCTCTCCCGCAAAGATGAAGACCTGCGTAAGACCGATGCAGCTGCAGCAGCCCTGATCGACCCCAAGCGACATCCTATGGATCGGGACAATCACCATTGGATCGTAAATGCCGAAGAAAACGCCCTGGTGGTGGGCACAAAGGCCCGCATTCTCTACGCCGATGAAGAAGGCCGGGTGCGCATTGCCTTGAAGTTCAACGAGATGATTCGCAAAGGTGAGATCGGCCCAGTGATGCTGGGACGTGATCACCACGATGTGTCCGGCACGGATTCGCCCTTCCGGGAAACCGCCAATATCTATGATGGTTCAAACGTGATGGCTGACATGGCCACTCATTGTTTTGCCGGTAACATTGCCAGGGGCATGAGCCTGGTGGTTCTTTCCAATGGGGGAGGAGTGGGCATCGGACGCAGCATCAATGGCGGCAACGGGATTGTACTGGATGGCAGCGAGCGCATGGATGAAGTGATACGCAAAGCGCTGTCCTGGGATGTGATGGGTGGAGTAGCCCGACGCAATTGGGCGCGCAATGCAGCAGCGGTGATCACCTCCAGGAAGTGGAACGATGACCACTCAAGCGAAGGAGCCATAACCATTCCACATCCGGCTGATGATGATTATCTTGATTCATTAATCTAATAAAGGAAGTGAAGCTATGCTGAACCTATTTGTCAAAGCCATGAAAGCCGAAGGGCTCTCTCAGATGGTCATTCGCACCTTTTCAGCTTATTACGAAGCGCTCGTGAAAGGAGAAAGCGGCAAAATCTCAGGTGTTCAGGCTCCCGGGGCTGAGCAATTGATCGGCTATGAGCAATTGATGGGCAAGGAGCGGAATGATCTGTTGAAGAGCATTGCTGTTATCAAGCTTAATGGCGGATTGGGTACCAGCATGGGGCTTTCGCAAGCCAAATCCCTGCTTCCCGTGAAGGGAAACATGAACTTTTTGGACATCATCACCAGACAGATCCTGACCCTGAGATCGGCGCTGGGTTATCCGGTGCAATTGATGTTTATGAATAGTTTTGCCACCGAAGAGGATACGATCAAATACCTGGCCAAATATCCCGATCTCTTCAAGCAGGATTTACCCCTGTCTTTTGTTCAAAACAAGTTTCCCCGCATCACGCAGGATGGCTTTCTGCCCTTTGAACACCCTGATAAGCAGCAACGCTGGAATCCGCCCGGGCATGGTGATATCTTCACCGCGCTCTCAGAAAAAGGGATATTGGATGGACTGATCGCAACCGGTTATCGCTATGCCTTTGTGTCCAATGCCGACAATCTGGGAGCTTCTGTGGATACCGCGATCGCAGCATATATGGAAGAGCACAATATCCCCTTTGTGATGGAAGTGTGCAAACGCACGGAAATGGATAAAAAAGGCGGGCATTTGGCAGTGGATAGTTCAGATCAATTGCTACTGCGTGAGATTGCTCAATGCCCCCCCTCCGAGCTGGATGATTTTCAGAATATCGACAAGTTTAGCTACTTCAATACCAATAATCTGTGGATTGATCTCAAAGCTTTGGAATGGCATCTGATCACCAATGATAATCTGATGCTTTTGCCCCTGATCGTGAATCCCAAGACGGTGGATGGCACGCCTGTGTTCCAGCTGGAGACAGCCATGGGAGCAGCCATCAGCAGTTTTACCGGTGCCAAAGCCTTGGTAGTGCCTCGCGAACGCTTTGCCCCAGTGAAGAAAACCACAGATCTTTTGGCCATCTGGAGCGACGCGTATGAGCTTAATGACCAATACCAGATTCAACTGAAGCGAGGTCTTTCTTCTGCCCCACTGGTTGAACTGGATGCCACATATTATGATACGATCGATAAATTGAGTAGCCGATTCAAAGATGGAGTTCCCTCTCTGATGGCTTGTAAAGAATTACGCATCAAGGGCGATGTGAGCTTTGGAGCGGACGTGATCTGCGATGGCAGAGTATCCATCACAGCTGAAACTCCCACCAGGATCACCAATCGCCTGCTTGCGGGTGAGCTGAGATATTAAACATTGTAGACGCGACATCTTGTCGCATAATAAACGTCAGGATGACGTTTCCACTCAGAGTGGATGTGACATCTTTTCGCATAGCACAAGCAAACGTCAGGATGACGTTTCCACAAGGAGAATAGATGGTTTCCAGAGCTACTAAGATACGGCTGGGAGTGTTTCTGGCAATTGGCAGCATCGTAATCCTGCTTTTTGTCATTGCTGTTGCGGGCAATCGGCTCACTCAGAAGTGGGATACATATTACATCATGTTTCAAAACTATCCTGTCAGCGGATTGCAAGTAGGCGGAACCGTAAACTACCAGGGTATCAAAGTGGGACAGGTTGCCGCGATTAAGATTGATCCAGAGGATGTGAGCAAACTGATCGTTACCATCGATATAGAGCAGGGAACCCCGATCAAATCAGATACAGAGGCTGTATTGAGCCTGGTTGGTATCACCGGCCTCAAAGCTGTGGAGATAAAAGGCGGCACTAATGAAGCCGCAACCATGCAACCCGGCACATTCATCAAGGCCGGCTCCTCCATGTTGGATGATTTCTCTGACCGCGCCCTTTCGATTGCCGAAAAGATTGATCTGATCGCCACGAACATCGGGGATATGACCGGCAGCCAAAACCAGGAGAACATTACCAAGATACTGAGTGAGACTAGTCTGCTCTTGGCAGATACCAGAGCCAACCTTAGCGGTACATTGGAGTCGCTGAATCTGATAGCTCAAAACACAGCGGGCGTAACGGATGACTTCAGTAAAAACCTGGAAAAACTGACAAATAACCTCACAGATAACCTGAATTTGATCAGTCTGTCCACTGTGAATACTCTGGACAGTCTGGCTCTGAACCTGAACCAGAGCCTGGATGCTCTCACCCGGGAAAGCACACTATTGGTCAGCGATGCTCGCACCAACCTCAACAAGCTGGGCCTACACACAGACACCATGATAATAGAATCCACCGGACATATCGCCGAGATTAGCACCAAGATCAATGCCTCATTAGATGGCATCAACAAGCTGATCAATTCCGAGGAGTTCGGACTCCTGGTGACCAATATCGGAGCCTTATCCGGGCAACTGGCCAAGGCCGATTTTGTGGCCATGGTGAATAATCTCAGCAGCACAGTCCAACGCACGGGCACTCTGGTAAACACGGTCAATCGAACAATACTCAGGAATCAGGACAACATCATGGAAACCATGGACAACCTGCGGGAAACCAGCAACAATCTGAATGAATTTTCCCGTCAAATCGCTGATAACCCAGCTGTGATGCTGCGGGGCAACTAAGGAGCTTGCATTATGAAGAATATCTATCTGATCCTGGCAACATTGATTTTGGTGCTGCTCTCGGCTTGCAGCATTGGTGGCAAAAGGCAAGAGACAAATTACTATGTGCTGGATTATCAACCCAGTACCGAACGAGCTGAATTGCGCATGAATGTTTCCAATGGCAAAGTGCTGCATGTACTGAATACAAATGTAAACCGCACCTACAACCGCAATCAACTTGTAGTAAAAGAAAGCTTCTACCAGGTTCAGTTTTTGAACAATGAGCTTTGGGCAAACCGGCTCACCGATGCCGTGCCAAACATCATCAGCAGACGCCTCCGCTCCTATAATATCTTTTCAAACGTTACCCGCACCATCGGCGACACAGATCCCCATTACTATCTGGAAACCAGCATTTTAAACATCGAAAAGATTCGTGATTCCAACCCCAGAGCGTTTTTGCGCATTGAGTTCGTGCTCAGAGACAGCACTTCCGATAGGGTGATCTTAACTCATCGCAATGATCGTTATCAGGAGTTACACGACGATAGCTATGTCTATCTGGTGCAATCCTTCAACAACATGATCATGGAAGAGACCAATACCTTTGCGGCCATGTGCATTATGCATTTCTCCGGCAGACCGGCAGGGCGACAAAGACCGGAGTTTTTGGAAAGCATCAGCGCTCCGGAGAAGTTTTTCTTTGAACAACTCAGCATCAACGAATCATATCAGGAATTCGGAGAATTGGTGCTCCGAACCAAGCAACGAACTTCAAACTCCATAACCTATAGGGTAGAAGGGCTGGATAGCCTGAACACCAAGATCTCGGAGGACATCGGCGAGTTCAATGAACCTATGCTATTAGTGCCCGGACGTTATCGCATTGTTACCGGCCATAATGCGGACGTGGTCGAGATCGTGGATGTGCATCCCCGGATGCGGACAGTCTTGAACCGAAGCTGGAGCGAGCTGAAAGTACGGATCATGGATACATCCCAAAACAGGGTACGTCAGCTATACCGGCTTTGGATGCAAAGCGACAATGATAGTGATTATGGCTACAAAGACGTAGGCCTGGATGTGAGTATCGGCGATGATGAATATGGTATCGACCACAAGACCTGGATCCTGCCCGCGGGAAAATACATGATAACCCTTGGGGGCAGTGGTTGGAGCGACTTAAGGGATTTTGCCACCATAACGCTCAATGAAGGTGACAGCCAGACCCTCACTGTGATCGTCAATACCAATGTCGATGCGGAATATCTGATGATCGGTGCCGGTGTGCTCTCAGATGATTTTGGCTTTGATTCCAACCGTTTTCACAAAGGGCTGGTGAAGATCAACATGAAGCTATTGTCGAACAATGAAGTAGATGAAAAGAACCCCACCTACATTCTCAATCTGGATAGCAGTTTCGACAACACCATTGACCACGATTTTCGTCCTTTCCACTTCAATATGCGCAGCAGCTATGAACTTGATGCCAAGCTTAGCAAAGACGACGATCTGAGGTTTGATGAAGATAGCTATTCCTTAAAGAACACCCTGCTCCTATATCCCTGGAGCCGTGAACGCAAAGTCCTCAGCAAGTTAGCGCTCTATGGCAGAGCCGATATGAGCACCCATTTTATGGATGAATACACTCATTTTTCAGATAACAAGAATTATATCGTCCTTGATATTGATGGCAATGAGATTGAGCGGGAAGTGAATCGGAGTAAAGTACGTTCCAAGATCGCCTTTTTCCCTTTGCGACTCAAGGAAGGAGTAGGAGTTACCTATCGCTTTCCACTCTCTCCCACTGCCGCGCTCACTCTCAGAGGTGGCTATGGTTGGCAGCAGGACTACAATCAAAAGGCATACTCCAGCCTTTCCAGCACAGTAATTGATGGTAACAGCTATGAAGTTTACCAGGAAATCCCTGATAAACACAGCAAGGGCATCGAGAGCATAATGATCATCTCTGCCGGGAACATCCTGAAGTTTATCTCCATCAATTCAAGCATGGAAGTTTTTTTTCCCTTTGATAACACAGAAGCTACTACCAGGTTCGAAAATGAGAATACCATCAGCTTCCGGGTATATCGCAATATCAGTCTGGATGTGGAACTGGATCTCGTTTACGATAAATCTGTGAAGGACTGGCTGCAATACAAGAGCACCAGCAAATTGAGCCTCAACTTGATTTACTGATTCGATATGAAAGTAGTAAACAACACTCTCTACCTGGAAGGTGAACTTAGCAAACACTTGGTTCCCGCCCTGGAACACGAACTGGACAAGCTGATTAAAAAGGAACATATCAATACCATAGACCTGGCCGGCATTACCATGATCGATAGTGCCGGAGTAGCACTTTTGGATGAGTTGCACAGCAAGCTTGAAGCGCGCAATAGCATCCTGATGTTCCGCAAAGCCAATCCGTCAATTCAGGCCGTGATTGATACCTTTGGTACTCTGAGTCTGAAGAGCTATGCCAGCCCCGCTGAGATGGGATTGTTCGAAAAGATAGGAGACCTTGCCGTCACAGGCTGGGAGCAATTTGTCATTGTGCTCACCCTGGCTTCTGAAGTCTTCTATTTCAGCGCTTTGGGTTTGATCGACCGCAAAAAGCAGCGTAAAGGCTCATTTGTGCAACAAGCCTTACTTCTGGGTTTTGATGCTTTACCGATAGTCGCGCTCTTATCATTTATCATCGGATTCATCATCGCTCTGCAATCGGGAGTCCTGCTCCGGGATTTTGGCGCGGGAGTTTTCATTGCTGATCTGATGGCTGTATCCATCGTGAGAGAGCTCAGTCCCTTGATTACTGCGATAATCGTGGCCGGACGCAGCGGCTCGGCAATTGCTTCTGAGATTGCCACTATGCAAGTCACCGAAGAGTTGGATGCCCTGCGCATGATGGCCTTAAATCCCATCCGTTATGTTGTTGTGCCAAAGTTCCATGCCATCACGGTCGTGATGCCCATCCTAATCGTGCTATCCATCCTGGTGGGCATGATCGGAGGAGGTATCATTGCTTTGGGCTATCTGGGGCTGTCTCTGGAAGTTTTTTACTCCAGAAGTGTGAATATCCTCACCATCAAGGATATCATCATCAGCTTTGGGAAAAGCGTGTGGTTCGCCTGGGTCATCGTGATCATCGGTGCCCATTTTGGTTTCCAGGTCAAAGGTGGGGCAGAGGGCGTGGGAAAAGCTACTACCAAAGCTGTGGTAGCCTCAATCTTTGCCGTTATCATCTTTGATGCGATTTTCAGTCTCCTATACTTATGAAAAAAGAAGCGATTATTCAGATCCGGGACCTGGTTGCCAAATACGGTGAAATGACCGTGCTGGATGGCATCAATGTGGATATTGAGCCCGGAGAGATCACTGTTATATTAGGTGGCAGCGGATGTGGTAAGACCACTCTGCTCAAAAACATGCTGCGCTTGTATGAACCTTTTTCCGGAAGCGTAAAGTTCTTTGGCCAAGAAATCCTGAACATGAACGAAGATCAGTACAATGAGATCTTGCAGCAGATTGGCATGCTCTTCCAAAACGGAGCTTTGCTCAATTCCATCTCGGTGTATGACAATGTCTCCATACCCTTGGAACTTCACACCAAGTTGCCCAGACGCCTGATGGATCGCATTATCCGTGTGAAGCTGCATCTGGTTGGCCTGTCCCATGCCACACACAAGTTTCCCTCCGAGCTGTCCGGTGGCATGAAGAAACGCGCGGCTCTGGCCAGAGCGATGGCTTTGGATCCTCGGATATTGTTTTGTGATGAACCCTCAGCTGGCTTGGATCCTGTAACATCAGCCGCTTTGGACGAGCTGATCCTGGATCTGAAAAAGCAACTCTCGATGACGATAGTAATCGTGACTCACGAATTGGCCTCCATCCACCGCATTGCGGATAAAATCATCTTTTTGGATAGCGGTAAGATGCTCTTTAATGGCACTCTCGAAGCGGCAAAACAAGCCGGCATCCCACAGATTGATCACTTCTTTGAAGTAGGGAAGTTTTGAGCCTCAAGATCATCGTGGCTATGGCCAATAATCGTGTGATCGGCAAAGACAACCGGATGCCCTGGCACATCCCGGAGGATCTTGCCCATTTCAAACAGACCACTTTAGGGCAGGTCATCATCATGGGGCACAATACCTACCTCTCTATTGGAAAAGCCCTTCCGGAGCGCAAGAACATTGTGCTCAGCCGTGATGTTGATCTTGTCTTGCCTGATGCAGAGGTGATGCATGATTTCGCTAAAGCACTGGCTAAATATCCTGATGCCTTCATCATTGGTGGCGCGGTGGTCTTTGCTGCTGCGCTGCCTCTGGCTGATTATCTCTGCATCACTCATATCGACCATGACATCGAGGGAGATACCTACTTTCCTGAGGTGGATTGGACACTATTTAAATGCCTTAGCTGTCAGGCGCAATCAGCTGGGAATGGGCAATATCAATTGCGCTACTGCGTGTATCAGCGCAAGACAGTAGAAACGTCATCCTGACGTTTGAGAGTAGAAACGTCATCTTGACGTTGGAGAGTGGATAGGTCTTCCAGACCTTTATGAGTTATGCGTTATGCGTTATGCGTAGGTGTAGCATCGCCGCCAGCTTGACAAATGAAAACTTGAAAACTCGAAAAGATGTCCATCTACTCCTTCAGCTGCCCTCTCAGGTTTTCCAGTATCATATCGGCGTGTTTTTCCCAGCTAAAGTCCTTTAAGCGTTCTGAGCCCAAAAAGATCATCTGTAGTTGCAGTGTAGGGTCATTCAGCACAGTTTGCATGGCATCAGCAATGCTTTGAGCATCATCGGGATCGAAGAGGCGCACAGCTTCAGCCCCGATCTCCGGCAAGGAAGACCGATCCGAACAGATCACCGGTATCCCGGATGCAAAGGCTTCCAATAGCGGTATTCCAAATCCTTCATATAGCGACGGAAACACATACAAAGCAGCATTATGATAAAGCGCGGCGATATCATCTCCGGACACAAAACCTGGGAAATGCACTCTTTCTCGATCCTTCATGTTTGCGTGATAATCCAAGACTATCTCGGAATTGTTCCACTTTCCGCCACCGCAGACGAGTTCATACTCGGCTTTGATTTCTTCCGGCAGCAGTTCATATGCTTTGAGCAGATTCAGGTGATTCTTGCCCGGATGTTCGATGCGGGCTATGTATAGCATATACTTGCCCTTGAGTCCATACTTCTCTTGCAGTTCGGAGAGTGGCATATCTGTATCCAACTTGGCCGGATTGTAGCCATTATAATTCAGCGTGATCTGTTCCGGTTTCATCTTGTAATACCGGATCATATCGTTCTTGGTGCTTTCACTGATGGCAAAGACTGCGGGCGCTTTGTTCAGATAATGCGGGATCACTTTTTTGATATAAGCCATCCTCAGCGCGTCGTATTTGCCCGGAATGTGAAACTGTGACAAATCATGGAAGGTGACTGCCGTTGGCACTTTGTAGTGAGCTAAAAGTCGGCGATTACCTGCCGGCAAAAATACCATTTGCCATTTGCGTTTGGCAATTAGGCGGGGCAAGGCATACAGGTGCCAGATCATCGAAAAGATGGGGCGCGCAAGCCATTGCGGCACGATCTCAAAGCTGAGCCCGGGATCTTCCAACGGAAATACTGCCTTATCCTCCGGATGGATCAGAAGAGTCAGAGCCTCATGTTTCAGCAGTTCCCTGACTACATTTACCGTATAGTCCGAGATGCCGCTTTTACCATTATCAAAGGCCAAACAGCTCACCATCAACCTCGCCCTTTTGCTCATTACACTTGGTGCTGTTCTGCCTTTATAGGCATAATAACGCTGGGCAAAGCGGTAGAGCTTGGCCTTCACCAGCCAATCCAAACGTTTGGTTCTGATGAGATAAAAGATATCTCTGATGTACTCCATCGAAGCAGCCAGCACTACTGAGCGGAAAAAATCCAGATCCTCAGGGTGCTCTTTGTAATAATCCCGATAGATAAATCTCTCAGCTTTGCCTTCACCCATGTAGCGTTTCTTGATTTGGGCCAGAGTGTAGTTGTGAGAATGCTCAACCCGGGCTTCGGGTACGTAGCGAATCTGGTGTCCCAAAGCTTTCATCCGCCATGACCATTCGATATCTTCCGAATATTGGATATCCGGATTGAAGGGATACTCGCGGATGATATCGCTACGCACGGCAGAGCTGGCCAGAGAAAAGAAATGTCTCCAGTTTGCCGATATCTTGCCATCTCCAAAGGCGCGCTCATAGTCTTTCTTTACCAAAGGGATGGCGTCCTTCCGGGCTATCTGATTCGCAAAGACTGCCACCACGGTGGGATCATTTATAAGAGGTTGCACCAGTTGATCTAGCCAATCCCGATCCAGAGGAATGCAATCCGCATTGTTAAAGACGATATATTCACCTCTGGCATGCTTGATCGCGTCGTTCAATACTTTGCCCGGTATATAATCCTGAGGCGCAATCTGATAGAGCACATCCGGCTGGTGTGCTTGTAATAGTTCCCAGCTGCCGTCGGTGGAACCGGAATCCACACAGATCAGTTCAAAATCCTGGTTGTTTTGCGCTTTAAGCATGCGCAGGGTGTATTTCAACCAGGGCATTTCGTTTTTTGCCCTCAGGATGATGCTGATCACAGATCAATCTCCACTTTAGTTTCGTTCAAATGTCCGAAGCGTTTGCGATGGAAGCGATTGCTCATGGACATGATGATCTTCACTCCCCGTCCGCTGGCTTCCATGCCGTCCAGATCAAAGTTATAGGGCTCAGATATGCTATAGCTCAGATTTTCCGGAACCCATTCGATGCCTTTGTCCCAGAAGCGGATGGACAACATATTGGGGAAGAATCGGAACTCCAAAACGATCTCGGAATCTTCCTGATAGTTATAGCCATAGGTGATGATGTTGTTCAAAAACTCATCCACGATCAATTCCACTTTTGCTGCCAGATACATATCATCTGTCCATTTAATCACCAATTGCTCACAGTCCTGCGCGGTTTTGCCCACTTCCTTGAGGGCTGAGCGCAGCACAATGTGGTGGTGTTTTACCAGGTGATGGGCATCTTCTTGCAGCCGGGGATCCTTCAAAGCCTGGAAGGCAAAGAGAGTAAAATCGTCCGATGCAGTCTCATAATCATTCTTTTCGAGATAATCTATGATCTTGAAGGGCAGGGTGATACAGGTATCGGTAACGATCTCGTCATTCAAGAGCTTTTTTAGGCCATCCATGCCGAATTGCTGACCATCCGGATCACTGCATTCATAGATGCCGTCCGTGAAGAGCAGATACATATCTGATGTATTCAGATCCACATGATCGATCTCATCCTCGTCATACTTGGTGTTTGGCATCCAGCCCAAAGGCAGGGAGCCTTTGTGATCCAGGACAGTGATCCGGCCACTATCCTTGTTAATCCGGATCATCGGGGGATGTCCGGCATTCAGAAAACGGAATTCCTGAAGCTCCAGATCCACCACGCCCATCAATAAGGTAAGGTAGTTGTGCCGTATATATAGATCGTTGTAAAGCCGTTCATTTAGCTTGGTAAATAGTTCGGCCATGGACTTCTCATCGGGATAGGATTCCACCATCAGCTTGATCGTGGATTTGATCGCGGACATCAGGAGCGCGGCCTGTACCCCGTGACCGGAGATATCACCGATGTAAACCACATACTTGGTGGGGCTGATCTTGATGCGGTCAAAGAGGTCACCCCCCACAGCTTCACATGGCTCGTAAAACGAAGAAAAGAGAATCTCATTATCCAGATACACCCATTTGGGCAGCATGGCTTGCTGGATATTGGCGGCTGTATTCAGGTCTTTGCGTAAGGTTTCGATCAAGTGCAGATTCTTGCGCTCAGCGCGCTTCAGGGTGATTGTATTGTTCACTCGCGCCAGCAGCTCCAGCTTGGATACTGGTTTTTTGATATAGTCACTGGAGCCTGCTTCAAATCCGCGATTCACGGATTCGTCATCCTGATTTGCGGTTACCAGGATCACCGGCAGGTCGGGGCGGGCTTTTTCCATCAAGCGGCAAGTCTCATATCCATCCAGACCCTTGCCCATGTGCACATCCAGCAAGACCAGGTCAAAATTGCTCTCTATCACTTTCTGCAGGGCTTCCTCGCCACTGTGGCAGAAATCGGTAAGATAATCATCCCGTCTGAGAATGTTGCGGATGATGTTGATCACCACATCGTCGTCATCCACAATCAGGATTTTGGCATCAAGTTCCATAATCACCTCTTTTTGCTTTGAAACAAAGCTATTGCATGGCGGGATATGAGTCAAGGAATATGTTCCGTGGGCATGACTCATTCTGGGTTATGTGTTATGCGTTACGCGTTATGGGTTACGAGTCACTAACACCTAACACCTGAGATACGCTCATGATACGGTCATGATACGCTCATGGAAATCACCATATCATGACCGTATCATGAGCGTATCTCAATAGGCGAGGCTCCTGTTTGCGTTACGAAATAGTTGACAGTTTCGCTGTGCCGCACTTTGATGCGAAAAACACGTGATAGAGGTCAAGGATGAACATCAATGCTACCATAAAGTATGAAGAGATCATTCGCAATACCGAAAAGTATCTTTCCCACAAGGCCAATCCGCAAAACGTAATCAAATACTCCCGCTATTTCAAGGACGAATATGATGCTTGGGGTAACGATGCCAATGATCTAAAAGCAGTGATGAATGAAATCAATGCCGGTAACCCTGAGCTAAGCATCAGCCATCTCCTGGAGCTGGGAAACCGCCTCTTTCGACACGGCAAATACGAGATGGGCAGCCTGGCCATCATGATGATCGAAAAGCGTTTGAAAGACTGTGACCGCGAAGCCTTTGACGGCTTGAAGCTGTGGTTTGATCATGGCGTATCAAACTGGGCGCACGCGGATTATCTGTGTTCAAAAGTTACTCCCTGGTTTCTCCTCAAAGGAATCGTGAGTGTGGAAGATTTTCTACCCTGGCGTGAATCCCCTTCCCGTTGGAGCAGAAGGGCAGCTCCCGTCAGCTTTATCAAGATCAAGAAGACGGAGGATCCGCAGTGTTTATTGAGCTTTGTGGAGCCCTTGATGACAGATCCGGAGAGGGTGGTGCATCAAGGCACCGGCTGGTTTTTGCGGGAGCTGTGGAAAGTGCATCCCATATTGGTGGAAGAATATCTCTACAAGCATCGAAACACTGCTGCCAGGCTGATCATTCAATACGCCACGGAAAAACTGAGCAAGGAAGAGCGCTTGCGTTTTAGGAAAGATAAACGGGGAGCATAGCAATATCCGGTGAATCAACGCTTTAGCAGAGCATAGCTCCTGATCGAAGGTCATCACCCTGTATAGAAGTAGCTGCCGTGCCTGCTATGGCAAACAAAAACCTTGACGGAATCCAAGCTATTGAAAAAAATCAACACAAAGCATAAATAACTGATATTTAGGGGGTTCAATGAATAACTACTTCATGGAGACCCATCACCATGAATGGATTTTGACGAATCGCTTGGGCTCATACGCATTGGGCACCGGCAATTTGATCAATCAGCGCAAGTATCACGGCTTGTTGATTGCCAGCGACAGAGCCTTTAATCGGCGTCATCTGGTGGCGGGAATTGAAGAACGCGTGGAATGGCGTGGGGAAACTTTTCATCTTGATAGCAATAACTACAGCAATTGCATCCATCCGGAAGGCTTTATGCATCTGGTTAAACCCTGGTTGCGTCCATATCCGGCATTTCTTTATTCAGCTTTGCCGCATCAGGATGAGATCCTGGTCATGAAAGAAATTATGATGGACGAAAATAGCAATTGCACCCTGGTAAAATATACAAACTTAGGTCACCATAAGCTGCATTTTCACTTTCATCCCAAGTTCAGCATGTGCAATCATCACGATCTGAACGCCCACGGCAGCCTGGATTATGAGCACTTTGACTCCCACATCGAGCCAGCGCAAGAAGGCACGAAGTTCTCTGCCAAACGAGGCTGCAACGGGATTGAAGTGCATGGCTACCTGGCCCATGGGGAAGTGATCCCCAACCGCTTTGTATATTATAATGTGTATTACCCTTGGGAAGTGATGGCCGGATATGCCGGCATCGGAGATCAGATCTCGCTGTTTCAGGCTACTTTTGATCTGAAAGTGGGAGAGTCAAATTACCTGCTCTTTGCTGATTCCGCATTATCCAACCCCACCAAGACCATCGAAGGCATCGAAAAACGCTACGCTGATTTGCCCAGGCCTGCGGACTTTCCATCAGTACGGAGCATAGATCAGGGTATCTTGGGCAGCCTGGATTATGACGACAACGTTCTCTTCAAACGCGCGCAGTATATGCAGATTCTGGAGTTTGCCTTATCAGACTTTGTGACCAATGATGATGTCATCGCCGGATACCCATTTTACGGAGCCTGGGGCAGGGACACCATGGTGGTGCTAAACGCGCTCTTGCATAGCAAAAAGTATCTGGACGTGGTGGAACGAACCTTGGGCAAATACAGCCGTCACATCAAAAACGGACTGATCCCGAACATGCTGCCCGAGAGTGGCCGAGAGGCCAATTACGACAGCGTGGATGCCACCCTATGGTATATCATACTGCTCTGGAAATACGGCAAATGCAAACAGAACAAGACCTATTGGCAAGAAGTAATCCACATTAGCGAGAGCATCATCAGCGCTTTGATGGCAAACGCGGATGGGAACTACTCTGTGCGTGAGGATGGGTTGATCGAGCTGAGCCCGGCCTTCAGCCATGGTACCTGGATGGACGTGCGCATCGAAGGCAAGGCCGTGACTCCCCGTTGGGGCACTCCGGTTGAGATCAACGCTTTGTGGTACAACGCGCTATGCTCCTATGAAGCGATGTGTGAAGAGCATAACAAACTGCAAACCAAAGGCATCCAAGCCAAAGCTGATTTGCTGCTGCTCAAAGATCAGGTGAAAGCGTCATTTGGCAAGTTCTGCCGTGATGGCTTCCTCGCTGATCGCCTGGAAGATGAAAAGCCGATCATGGATATTCGTCCCAATGCTTTGATCGCTTTGTCCTTGCCCTGGCCTTTGGTGGGCAAAGAGATCATGAAAAGCGTCTTGGAGCGCAGTTTTGCCGAGCTCTATACCTTCTATGGCATCCGCACTCTCAGTGCCAGGGATTCCCGCTTCCGTAAAAAGTATTTCGGGACCCAGCGGGAACGAGACATGGCATATCACAATGGCAGTGCATGGGCTTGGCTCCTGGGCCCCTTCTGTGGTCTATATCTCAAAGTGTATCAGGACGAAAAAACCCCTAAAGAAATGGCAAAGGCGCTGGGTGATTTTATCTCAACCCTTCGGGGCGGCTTTATGCGCGGACACATTGCCTCCGTCGCCGAAGTCTGGGATGGAGACGCTCCACACTTCCCCAAAGGAGCACCTGCTCAGGCCTGGAGCGTCGCGGCACTGTATAACATTGAAAGCTATATCGATAGCTTGGGAGTGGAGCCATGAAGATTCTGATGTTTACTTGGGAATTCCCCCCTCTGATTTCCGGAGGCTTAGGCATGGCATGCTATGGCATGATCAAAGCTTTACTCAGCCAAGGCATCAAGATAGACCTCGTGCTGCCCACCAAAGAGTTTGTCTATTTTCCCATGCGCGAACCCTCTGACGCTGATACTTTGCCGGTGGTCTTTGTGGATCAGGAAAAGCATAGTGTTTACACCAAAAAGACCTTCTCCACATTGCATGAACGCATGGACTACATTGGGATCACTGAGCAACCGGAAAGCTATTTCCAGCTTGCCGACATCCGCCGTGATTCAGTTGCCCTCAAACGCGAATACTGGCTTTCCGAAACCGTGAACCTGGAAGAGCGTGAACTTTGGCAAGAGATGACTACAAATCTGATCGGCGATGAAGATCTCATCCGTAAGGTACAGGAATACACTTTACGAGCTGAACGCCTGGCCCGAACCATGGACTATGATCTGATCCATGCGCATGATTGGCTGTGTTATCCGGCCGGGATGTTGGCACGCAAGATTGGGCAAAAGCCCCTCATCGTCCATATCCATGCCACAGAGTTTGACCGAGCCGGAGGCCCGGGGGATGAACGTATTCATAAGATCGAACATGCCGGAATGACATACGCGGACAAAGTGATCGCGGTATCACAATATACCGCGCAGATGATCATGAGCCGCTATCGCATCGATACCGCCAAGATCCGCATCGTGCACAATGCCTTCAGCGTTCCCGAAGACGCGGTGGTATCCAAAGAACGAATCTTTACCGGACCGGTGATCCTCTTTTTGGGACGCATCACTTTGCAGAAAGGGCCGGATTACTTCCTGGAAATGGCAGAGCGCGTCCTGGCCGTGCATCCTGAAGCTCGCTTCATCATGGCCGGCACCGGCGATATGAGCCGCAAACTTCTACGCAGATCGGCCTCTTTGAAATTGCGAAACCGCTTTCTCTTCACGGGATTTCTTAACCGGAAGCAGGTAGAACGCGTCCTCCGCGCCTCTGACATCTATGTGTTACCCTCTGTGTCCGAGCCATTCGGAATCAGCCCCTTGGAAGCTATGGCCTTTGGGATCACTTCCATCATCTCCAAGCAATCCGGAGTGGCTGAAGTGATCAACCATGCCTTCAAGATTGATTTTTGGGATACTGATCTGTGGGTGGAGACCATCAATCACCTCATCGAAAACCCACAGAAACGCGTAAAAATGGGAATTGACGGCATGCATGAAGTCAACCGGATCCAATGGGACGAAGCTGCCGAGAAGATCCGACTTCTATATTCCGGCACTTTGGCCGAATATATACGTCAGGCATGAGGCATAGGAGAGTAATATGCTAAACATCGTTTTCTACTTTCAGGTTCACCAGCCCTATCGGTTGAAACACTATAATGTGCTTGATATCGCCTCCGGCAGCGACATGTTTGATGATCCGCTCAATGGCTTGGTGATGCGCAAGGTGGCAGAAAAGTGCTATCTGCCCACCAATAAACTATTACTGGAACTGATCCGTCAGCATGAAGGAAGATTCAAAGTATCCTATTCCATCACTGGAACCGCAATCGAGCAGTTCAAGCTTTACAGCCCTGAAACCCTGGATAGCTTCAAAGCATTGGTGGATACCGGATGTGTGGAGATCATCGGTGAAACCTATTTTCACTCGTTAGCCTTCTTGTATGAATCAAACGAGTTTCTGGATCAGGTGATGATGCACCGTAAACTTATGAAAGACGAGTTTGGTTATGACACGGTTACCTTTCGTAACACGGAACTGATCTTTCAGGATCGCCTGAGTGATCTCGTCTATGAGATCGAAGGATTCAAGACCATCCTCACCGAAGGGGTGGACCGCATTCTGCAATGGCGCTCTCCGCTCTATGCCTACAAGAATTATTCCAAAGATATCAATATGCTCTTGAAGTATTACCAATTAGCCGATGACATCGCTTTCAGATTCTCGAATCGGGATTGGCCGGAGTATCCGCTCACGGTGGATAAGTTCGTCAATTGGATTGATCATCTCACTCTGAGTGAAAATAAGGGACGAAATCAGTTCCTGAATCTGTTTATGGATTATGAGACCTTTGGCGAGCATCAATGGGCGGAAAGCGGCATCTTTGAGTTTATGCGGCATTTCCCCGCAGAAGTTCTGAAGCGACCCAATCTGGGCTTTGCCATGCCGCGTGAAACAGCGGAACTGGCTAACTATCAACAAGAATCACTATCTTTTCCGGAACCGGTATCCTGGGCGGATGAACAGCGCGATCTCAGTGCCTGGTTGGAAAACGATATGCAACACAATGCCATCGAAACGCTCTATGATCTTTTCGAAAAAATCAAAGCCCGGGGAGACGAAAAGCTCTTGCGCACAGCCCGGCTTCTAAGCACCTCGGATCACTTCTATTATATGTGTGCCAAATACTTCCAGGATGGAGACGTACACAAGTATTTCTCTCCGTACGATTCACCCGATCAAGCCTATATCTACTTCATCAATGCTTGCGCGGAACTGGAAGAGAGACTTCTAAGGTAGGAAAACATGACAAAAGGCAAAGTGCTGATACTCGAAGATGACGTAGTTTTGGCCGATCAGGTGGCCCTGGTATTGAAACGTTTTAACTTCGAAGTCCTGATCACAGCAAACAGTGATATATTCTTTGAGGAATTAAGGGTCTTCAACCCTGACGTGATCCTGCTGGATGTATATCTGGTGGGCAGCAAGCTCAACGGAATCGAAGTTCTGAAGCATCTGAAGCAAAACTTGGATCTGAACTACAAAGTGATCGTGATATCAGGAGAAGTAACCTCGGCTCAAGTCCAGGAAATTCGGGCCATGGGCGCGTATCATTTCATCGAAAAAGGCAGCAGCTTCAGCACCAATCAGCTCTTGCTGCACATCGATAATGCCATCACCCTCAAGCGCCAGGAAGAAGAGCATATCGGCTTGCAGATTGAATATATCAACCTGAAAAAGCAGTTTACCCGCTCCTTCCCCTTCATCGGAGACAGTACCGCAATCAAGAAAGTGCGAGAGCAGATCCATAAACTGGCCGAAGTGGGAGAAGACCTCTTTCTTTTGGGAGAGACGGGCACCGGCAAGGAAGTAGCCGCGAATTATTACTATATATCTTCCAACCGCTTTGGCAAGCCATTCCACACACTGAATTGCTCTGCCCTCACTGAGACTTTGATCGAAAGTGAGCTGTTTGGCCACATGAAAGGCAGCTTCACCAATGCGGATCGCAACAAGACCGGCTTCTTCGAAGAATGCACAAACGGCCTGCTCTTCCTGGATGAGGTCACGAACCTCTCTCTGGTCTCGCAGTCCAAGATACTGCGGGCGATTGAGAACAAAGAAATCCAGGTGGTGGGTGGTCCCATGAAAAAGGTGGATACCCGGCTGATCTTTGCGTCCAATGCCAATATGCAGCTGCTGTCCAATCCGGAAAAGTTTCGCAGAGATCTGTTTTACCGCATCGAAGGTAACATCGTGCAGCTTCCGCCCTTGCGCGAACGCGGCGAAGACATCCTGCTCTTGATGAGTTTCTTCCTCACCAGTTTTACAAACAAGTACGATATCAACGACAAACTGGATCTTACCTCACTGTCGGATCATCTCTTAAGCTACTCTTGGCCCGGAAACATCCGTGAGCTGAGGAACTTTTGCAAGTTTGTGATGATCAACGAGACCAATATCACCAATGAGCTGATCATCAAACACCTAAATATGAAGATCAATTGCAAGGATGCTCATCGTGATATGGAAAACGTCCGATACCTGAATATCAATAACTTAAAAGAGAGCATGGCGGAGTATGAACGCGACTTTCTGATTCACCATCTGGCCCATAACGCCTGGCAGGTATCCAAAACCGCGCGTGAGATCGGTATCGAGCGCACAACCCTGTATAAAAAGATCAAACAACTCGGCATCACGCTGATGCCGGAAGACTCTGAATAGCACATGTTCCGGGAAAACATCGGTCTCAGACTCATCTCCGTGCTCCTGGCATTATTGATCTGGTTGCAATCCGTGCTGGTTACAGAGCAGAAGAGCGTGATCAATTTGCCGATAAACTTACGCTATGTGCCCCAGAACGTTACCTTGGAAAACATCCCGCAACACATCCCCTTCAGTGTGCAGGGCAAAGGGCAGGACATCTTGAAGATGGTATTGTTTAAGCCCAGAGTAAATATCGATGCTAGCAAGATCAGTCCCGGCATGGACATCCTCTCTCTGGAAGACTACAGCATCGACCTGCCGGAAAACGTAAACGTCACTTTTCTGGGGCCTGCCAGCTCAGATAAAATCGCCATTCAAGCTGATGTATTCCATCAAAAGGTGGTGCCTGTAGTTCCGGAATTCCAGGATGAGCTTTTAAGAAGCCGGCTGGCAGATCTGCGCTATAGCCTGGATCCGGAGAAGGTCACGATCTTCGGCCCCAAAAACCGGATCAAGAGCATCACCGGAGTATCCACGGAAGCTATTGGTAATGCCGAATTAGCTGAAAGCCAAAGCAGACTGGCCCTCATCCTGCCCCCAGGAGATGTCTCCATCTCAGAAAGCAGCGTCCTGCTTACCATTAGTGGAGCTCAGGAAGCCACAAAGGTCTTCCCCAATGTGATCCTACCTGCCGGCTATCTACCCTCCAAGGTTGCAGTTAAGCTGCAAGGTGAGAGCGCTGTTTTGGATAAGATCAGTGGCCTTCGTGATATCAAAGCCAGCATCAGCGCTGAACCTGATGCTGCCGGACTATTCAGTGTGGTCGTGGAACTGCCAGAAGACGTGCAACTGATTGCCATTACACCGGATAAGGTGCGTGCCCGTCCATGAAATATATCTTAGCTTTTGAATCTTCCTGCGATGACACCTCGGTAGCCGTGCTGGACACGGATTACAAAGTCTACGCGAACCTCATCTCAAGCCAGCCTCAACACCTGGCCTTTGGTGGAGTATTACCTGAACTGGCTTCACGCTTGCACATAAAAAACATCATGCAGCTTTGTGGCTTGGCTCTCATGAAGGCGGAGCTGACACTGGGCGATATAGATGCCATCGCTGTATCCATCAACCCCGGGCTTATCGGTTCTTTGATAGTGGGGCTTTCCTTTGCTAAAAGCCTGGCCTGGGCATTGGGTAAACCGCTGCTTACCGTTAACCATCTTCTGAGCCATATCTTTGCGAATTACATCGATCATCCCCATTTGGAAGCGCCTTTTCTTGCTTTGGTGGTCTCAGGGGGACATACGGAATTGGTTCATTTTACCACAGAGACCGCCTTTGATGTGGTGGGGAAGACCTTGGACGACGCGGCCGGAGAAACCTTTGATAAAGCAGCCAAGCTCATGGGCTTGGGCTTTCCCGGTGGCCCCATCCTCGACAGATTGTCGCGCGATGGTGATCCGGAATTCTTCCGCTTTCCCCGGGCACTGCCCAAAAAAGATGATTTCAATTTCAGCTATAGCGGCGTTAAAACAGCGATCCGCACCTATCTGAATAGCCAAAGCGCAGAGTTTATCGAAAGTCACAAGGCCGACCTTGCTGCCAGCATACAGGCTGCAATCGTGGAACCACTGGTGGAAAAAAGCGTACGGAAAGCTCGAGAGTTGCAACTGAAAAACATCCTCGTGGCCGGCGGTGTGGCAGCTAATTCTGCCCTGCGCAACAGCCTGAAGGAACGGGCAGCCCAATATGGGATCAGCGTTTTCTCCCCCTCCCTGCAGCTATGCATGGATAACGCGGCCATGGTAGCCGCTGCAGCCATCCCCAAATTCAAAGCAGGATTGTTCGCAGAACTGGATGTGAACGCTTTCTCCACCAAGGGCACTAAACTGCTTTAGTCCCTTTGCCACCTCTCAACGGCTTCCCCTGAAGTTCCTAAACGCGCTTTGGGTACTGTATGAGAGATACTCAGCTGACTGATGGGATGTGGATGCGACATCCTGTCGCATTAAACCACGACTGTAAGTTCGTAATATCCCTGATTTGCTTTTAGCAAGCCGGATTCTTGCTCGGCTATTCAGCTTATGCTCAGCTTAGCTTTATCTCATATTCCCTTCATGAGATGAGGGAAGCATGAGGTAAAACAGGGTTGATGAAGAGGTAAATGATGGAGCAGGATATACGGGAGTTCCTGTTTGGCAATGGCCTGCGGCCTTTGTGGCAGATAGAGCTCGCCACCCCAGTGTAGACAGGGCATCTTGCAGCGTCCAAGATTGGACTTTGTCAGGATGAGGTTTCTACTAATGGCGCGACAATCGAGCGCCCCTACACTCAGTGCCTGGAGTGAGAATGCTGCGTGGGTCTGCGATGTAGGCCCAAAAGATCAAGGCCATGGAGAGTGGAACCAAAATTGGCCAGACGGTGCGCGTCCGAGCCCAGGCTAAACAATTCTCCGCCCATTGCGCGATAGAGCTCGATGTCACGCGGCTCCGGAATCACTGATTGATATGGTTTGAAGAGCCCGCTGAAATTGATCTCCAGAGCGATATCCCGCTCGATCATCACCCTGAAGATATCCCGGATCAGCCCTTCGACATGAGCTTCGTCCACAGATTCTGTATAATATCGCTTGTACACACCAAGATGGGCCAGAACGTCTATCTCACAGGTGGAAACCAGACTGAGGTTGTGCCTGTAGTAATCAGTGATCTGAGCTTTGGTCAAAGGGTGGGGAAGGGGGATGGCCACATTGCTGTGATCCGACAGAAAGTGCACAGAGCCGAGGATCGGAAACAAATCAAAGCCGGAGATCAGTTCCTGGGCAAAATCCTTCACCAAGTGATAATCCCCGATTTCGATGCCACAATGCAGGGTCAGGGTGGGAAATTCCTTTTGCAGAGCGTGGACATAGGCAGAATACTTAGTCAGTGATGGTAAGCCCCATACGCTGAGCTCCTGGGGCAACAGATCCAGATGCTCGGTGATGGCAAGTTCATTATAATTCAGTTCCAATGCCCGGATCAATAGTTCCCGGCCTTTGATGAAGCTATCGTAACTGAATTCTGTGTGGAGATGAAAGTCGTAGTTCATGCCAAGATTGCCGCTCCCAAAGCGCCGCTGATTTCCGGTTCGAACGCCACCTTGATTTCGCTATTCAGCAGCTTTTGCAGACAAATCTTTAAGTGAAGGCTTTTAGCGACGCCACCGGTGAAGACCAGGGTTGGTATGGCTTTTAGGCCAGCCATCTGGGCATATATGCGTTTGGCAATGCTCATATATACCGCGTGGGCAATGTTTTGGGGCGAATTCCCCTCTGCCAGGAGTCCAATGATCTCGGATTCAGCAAAGACCACACAAGTGGAATTTAGGTTTAAAACCTTGGAGCTTTGATCTGCCAAAACAGAAAGCTCATCAAGCGTGCATTCCAGGCGCAGAGCGGTCATTTCCAGAAAACGCCCGGTGCCTGCTGCGCATTTATCATTCATCACGAAGTCCACGACTGAGCCGCTGCTATCCAGAGAGATTATCTTTGAATCCTGTCCGCCGATGTCGATCACGGTTCGTGTGTCGGGGAATAGCTGACTGCATCCGGCCGCATGGCACACTATCTCAGAAAGTACTTTATCTGCATTGCGATATAGCTTTCTGCCATAGCCGGTTACGCAGCTTTTAGATATCTTGTTGATGTCGCAATGCTGAGCTCCCAGTTGCAACAGCTTCTCCACAGCCTGCACAGCTGAAACTTCGGTGCCCTGGTAGGCTTGGAAAGCGATTTCCTTCCGGATTAAGTCCCAAATCACGATCTTCGTATTGCGGGAGCCGATGTCTATTCCTAATGAGTACATAGATTATACCAGCACATGGGTGTAATGGTTTTCCTGCCCTAACCATTCAGCGGCCAGAGCATGAATCTGATCTTTCGATGTTGCCGCAATGCGGTTTTCTCGATCCAGATAGAAATCAAGATCATAACCCAAAGAGATCAGGTTTGCGATGTGGGCCGCGCGAAAAGCCAAACTTTCTGAATCAAAGCGATTTACAGAGATAAGGTAGTTCCTGGCGGAGATCAACTCCTCATCAGTAATGCCATTTTGGGCTACCTCATTGATGATTTCTTTCATCACCCTGAGGCAGTCTCGATGATCCTCGGGATCACAAAAGGCATAGGCATACCAAAATCCGAGATCGTGGATGGACGAAAAGTCAAAACCAATCTGATAGGCATAGCTGTATTTCTCGCGCAGGATGGCATATAGCCTGGAAGAAAGGTCACCACCCAAAGCCTGTGCCAGCACATGAAAGGCAGAATTGTCCTTGCGTCTAGAAGCCGGACAAGCATAGCCGCCCAAGTGGATAATGGACTGTTCCTTGTGTTTGTATTGTTTGATTTGGCTTGCGCTTTCCTTTTGGTAGCTGAGGATATGGGGCAAAGGGTCAATCGTGGTGGGTCTGCAACTAAAATACTGTTCGCACAGATCCCGAATCTGGCTAAGCTCAAGCGAGCCAACGATGCATAGGCTAAAATCCCGACCAATATGCCAGCTTTGGTGCCAGCTTTGACAATCTTCCACGTTGATGGATCTGATGTCTTTCTGTTCGCCGGTGGCACGCAGCAGATTATTCTCTTTTCCAAAGAGTTGGGAAAACCACTTGCTGTAGGCGTAGGACGCGGGATAGCTTCGCTCACGGCGGATATTGTCCAAGGCTGCGGCTTTCAGCATGTATAGATGGGATTTGTTAAAGACGGGAGTCAGCAGAATCTCATGCAATAAGGACAAAACGAAAGGCAAGTGCTGATAGTGGCATTTCCCGCGAAAAAGTGTGCTGTCTAAATGGTGCTGCACGCGGATATTGAAGCCCTTCTCTCTCGAGATGCGCATCAAGTCGTTATGATCGTGCTGCTCTGTGCCATACAGCATCAGAGCGCTGGTGAAGTAGTTTATTCCGGCTTTGTTTTCACTGAGCTGACAGAGGTGAGAGGAGAGGGTGAATCCGCAGATAGGGCGTTGCGGGACATAGTTATAAACCACCTTCATGCCCCCGGGGAGGGTGAACTGATAATACTCAGTGTCGGTTTTTGGGCTTAATCTGGAAATTGCTCCCGAGTCTTCGGGAGTTAATGCTTTCTCGCGATTATGCCTGATGGTAGGCTTATAAGGAGAAAGCTCGTGCTTCAGAAGCTTCCCCAAATCCGGTGTGAAATTCGAATTACCTTGATAGAAGAGAGCAATCCTTTGCGATTGCCAAAACTCATTTACTGCTTTGACAATCTGTGCGTTCTCGATACTCTGCACGAGATCTGCATAGTTCTGAATGCGAGCAAGATCCTCATTAAACACCTCAGCTGCAATCAGATTTGCCTTATGTTCCACTCCATCAAAACTGTATAGCCAGCTGTGAATGATGTCTTTCTTGATCAATGAGATAGCTTCGGAAGGTACACCCTCGCGCAGAATCTCTGCCCAGTGTCTGAATACGGAATCCAGGATTGCGGTTTTGAAGCGAGGCTGAATGGGGGCAAGCAGCACCACGCTCACACCGGATAGGAGTCCGCTGAGAGAACTGACTTTCACGAAAGAACAGAGCTTGCGCTCTTCCACCAATTCTTTGTGCAAGAGAGAGGATTTACCTATGGCCAGATAACGAATCGCGATGTGCAGGGCTTCAGAGTCCTTGTGACGTTCATTGAGCTCCGGCAATACGAAAGCCAGCAATTCTGGCCCCTGACGCTTTCGGCTATCGTGAGTAAAGCGTTCACGATTGAGAGTGGCACTTGGCAATGAGCTTAGTTTGCTATTCTTCCAGGCCGAGAAAGCAGAACGAAAAGTCTCCTGCATTTGCTCACGATCAAAATCACCGCTTGCTACCAGGAAGGCGTTATTGGGGCAGTAATGCTTGCGGTAAAAGGCACGTAGGCTGCGGCGAGTAGCATTGCCGACGGTTTCAAGCGTACCCAATACGGGATGGCTGAGTGGGCTTTTTTTGAAGTATTTTGTCTGGATGTGTTCGATTAAGCTCATCTCGGGATCACTCTCGTATTGATAGATCTCCTCTATGATGATGTCTTTTTCGCTGTTTATATCGGCTTCGGAAAAATCCGCGTAGAGTGCCATCTGCGCCAATATGTCCATGCCTTCATCCAGCCTTTCACGGGGTAGCATCACATAGTAGCAAGTGGCATCAAAATCCGTATAGGCATTCAACACAATACCCATAGACGAGGCAAGCGCACTGATCGTATTATCGGGATACTTATGCGTTGATTTGAAGACTAAATGCTCCAAAAAGTGGGCGTATCCATATTGGTTTTTGCATTCACGCACCGAGCCGGTCTTGATGTAGAGTTGAAGGCAGATGATCGGATTCGCAGGATCCGGATTGGCATACAAGCATAGTGAGTTTCCCAAGCAGAACTGATCAAGGGGGATATTGGTGATATCGCTATACTTCATTTCTGGGGTCTGGAAATCTTGGCATAGGCATTGTGCAAATGGATGGATTCAGCGTTTTCGGACTCTACATAGAAGCTTTTGATCCTGGGATCATCCTGCAATTTCAGAGCGATATCCCGCACGATGTCTTCCACGAACTTGGGATTCTCATAAGCATGTTCGGTAACGTACTTTTCGTCCACTCTTTTCAGCAGAGAATAGATTTCGCAAGAAGCAGCGCTTTCTGCGATTTCGATCAGCTCTTCCAGCCAGACAAAACCTGTATAACTAACCTTGATGGTGATCAAACTACGCTGGTTATGCGCTCCGGCCACCGAAATTTCCTTTGAACAGGGACAAAGAGTGGTGACAGGCACGATCACACCGATCAGAAGGTCAAAGTCATCATCCAGCGAAGCAGTGAAAACACAGTCATAGCTGAGCAGGGATTCGATGCCAGAGACAGGGGCCTTTTTATTCACAAAATAGGGAAAGCAGATATCAATGTATGCCGCTTCAGCTTTGAGAGAAGCTTTTAGTTCTGCCAGAAAATGCGGTAAACTGCCGATGAGAGCTTCTGTATGATAATGATGCAGAATCTCGATAAAACGGCTCATGTGGGTTCCCCGCATATGATGCGGCAATTCCACATAGATATTCAGATCGGCCACAGTGTGCTGAGTGCCTGAGCTTCTATCTTCCACCACGATCGGATAGCGCAATCCTTTTACGCCCACTTTGTCGATCACGATGTTACGGGGGTCGGTTTGACTTTGGAGATCAGGGATTGTCATAGATTTTCGTTGAACTCCAATGCTTTCATGCCGGTAGACTTCATGGATACGATGGAGTCATCCTGCCGATAATAGATCACACAATTGGTATTCTCACATTCCGTAACATAGTCCATGGCTGCCGATGGAGACATCACGAATAGCGCAGTGGAAAGACCATCTGCCCATGCGGCTGAGGGATGAATCACCGTAACAGAAAATACGTTCTCAACCGGGTAACCGGTGCGCGCGTCCAGAATATGGTGATAGCGTCGGCCATCAAGCTCATAGAATTGTTGATAGTCACCACTGGTACCCACACTGAGATTGTGCAGCCTGAAGCTGGCTATGGTATCGTCCAATTTGCGAGGATGGGTGATATATACGATCGGCTTCATTTTCTCTCCGAAAAAGCTGATGGAACTGCGCGAGTTGATGAATCCGTGTTTCAGTTCTTTTGCCTTCATCTGAGCAGCTGCTTTGTCAAATATGTAGCCTTTGGCGATGGCCCCCAAGCTGAGTTGCATCCCTTGGGGCTTGATCAATTTCTCACGGTCGAAGTAGATGCGGTCAAAGCCAACCCGTTTCATCTCTTGCTCAATCAGCTTGGGATCAGGAGGCGTTTGATCCGGGCTGTTGAAAGCATAAAGATCCCACACGGGTTTGATCGTGACATCAAATGCTCCATCGGTGATCCGATAGAGACTGTCCGCGATCACCAACATGGCATATAAATCTTCATCCATGGGAAACTCGGTGGCGGAAGAATTGTTGATGCTGCTGATATAGCTTTGCTCCGAGTATTCATTGAATTTATCTTCGAAGCCCTGAATGAGATCAAAAATCGCCAGGATGTTATTGGTAATGCTTTTGCTGTTTGAGCCGGCAGATATCTCCACGATGGTGTCCAGGATATAGCGGCTATGCGTATCGCTGTATTCTCTGGTGGCGAATTTGTACGCGCCATAAGAGACTACGACGATGAGGATGATCAGGGACGCGATTTCTTTGCGAGTCATCATGATATCCTATAGTCCAAAAGCTCATATTCCAAGAGCTTCATCGTGTAATCGCGCACGGCCAGATAGCTGAGTGGGAGAGTGAAGAGCAAGGGAAATACTGCCAGGCTGAAAGCCAGGGCATTGAGCGCTGCGAGAACCAAAGCCAGGAGATAGATGTTCCAACGCAGATCATGAAAATGCTTGTAACTCATCCGGATAGCTCTGAGGGGGGAGAGGCCCTTGGCTTCCATCAGGATCGGAACCGGCAGCACAATAGCTAGCCAATAATTAAGCAGTACAATCCAGACCAAACGCAGGATGGGATCGCTGGCAAAACTGGGCAGTCCGAAGCAGATCAGATGAATCAAAGCAAAATAACCTGCATTGATCAGGCTGAAGCCCAAATACTTGGGATAATACTTAAAGTAGGCGGCGATTCCTTCCAATTTCATCGAATGTCCGTTTTGACTTACCACATAGGCGAAGGGAATCAATGCCATCGGACTGAACAGGCTAAAGAGGACGGTCTTGATCAACAAATTGATCAGATACTGCGCGTCACTACCATTTTCCAGACTGATCACGGAGGACAAGATAAAGATAATCACCGCGATCGGGATTATGCCCAGCAAAGTGGCCATGGAAGCAATTGGCACACTATCGGAAAAATGCCCGGTCAGCTTCTGATAGCTTTGTTTCAAGCTGCTGATCGCCGAAAGATCTGTCTTAACTACAGAGCTTTGGGTACCGCAAGCTACACACCAGATGTCATGATCTGCCAATCTGGCATTGCACTTTTTACACCGCATTGATACTCCTTAACATTTTGACCATCCACAGGAAGGACACTTGAGACAGCCTTCCAGATGCTCGATGGTGCTACCGCAATCCGGACAGAGAGCAGCACTCATCCTTGACTCAGAGGAAACAGGGGAGGGATCTGCATGAAACTTTAAACTTTTAATCTCTCCGCCCACTTGCAAGCTGAGAAATTGCTCCAAGGCCTGACCCACAGCATCACCGCAGGAAGTAATCATTTTACCTTTGTACCACATGGGGGATTGGCAACGAATACCTTTGAGCTGGCGGATGATCGATTCTATCTTGATGCTGGAACGCAAAGCCAGAGATGATAACCGCGCAATTGCCTCCAACTGAGCTGAGGCGCAACCACCCACTTTTCCCATTTGCACAAAGACTTCACAAGCTCCATGGCTATCGGTATTGATGGTTACATACATATGTCCGCAGCCGGTTTCCAGGCGTTGAGTAACCCCATGTGTGATCTCCGGTCGTTGTCGGGGAGCCACTTTCTTGTTCTCAGGACTTGCAACAGCCACGTTAGAGCTTGTGGTTCCGGCTGAAAGCACCTGGTTATCACGGCTGCCGTCACGATAAACAGTCAGGCCTTTGCAACCCAATTGATAGGCGAGTTCATAGGCTTGACGGATGTCATTTAGTGTGGCAGCATTGGAGAAATTGATGGTTTTACTCACCGCGTTATCGGTATATTTCTGAAAGGCAGCCTGCATCCGGATATGCCATTGAGGGCTGATATCGTGCGCGGTTTGGAAGATTCCCGCCAATTCATCCGGTATTTCGGTGATATGCGCGATGCTCCCGCTTTGGCTCACTTCTTCCAAAAGCTCCTGGGTCAGCATGCCCCATTCTTCCAGAGCAGCTTCAAACCATTTGTTGACATACAGCAGTTTCTCACCATCCATCACGTTTTTCACATAGACCAGTGAGAATTGCGGTTCGATGCCACTGGAAGTATCGGCTATCATGGAGATCGTTCCTGTGGGCGCAATGGTGGTCACTGTGGCATTACGGATACCTTTTTCCTGAATCTCAGCGATGAGGCTATCCCAATCGCAGTGCAGGCTCTCACGCTGCAGTTCCCCTTTGGCGTAGATGCTTTCGGCGAAGTTTGGAAAGCTTCCTTTGAGCTCTGCCAATTCCATGCTGCGTCTTTTGGCCTCATAATCGATAAATTCCATGGTGCGCTGAGCCAATTCCACAGCTTCATGGCTCATGTAGGGGATCTTGAGCTGATACAATAGGTCTGCCCAGCCCATCACGCCCAGGCCGATCTTGCGGTTGCCTTTTGCCATCTCGTCAATCTGGGGTAGAGGGAATTTGGATTGATCGATCACGGAATCCAGGAAATCCACGCTATCCCGCACTACAGAGCGCAGTAGCCCCCAGTTCACATCTGCATCTTCGACCATAGCGGCAAGGTTGATGGAGCCCAGGTTGCAGGCTTCATTGGGCAAGAGCGGTTGCTCTCCGCAAGGGTTGGTGGATTCGATGTCGCCCAATGCGGGCGTAGGATTGGCAGTGTTGATTCGATCCAGGAATACTATGCCGGGCTCTCCGTTTTGGTGGGACATCTGCACAATGAGCTCAAAAACTTTGCCGGCGTTCAGACTGCCCACTACTGCTTTGGAGTGAGGAGACACAAGATCATAATCTCTATCTTCAGCCACGGCCAGCATGAACTCCTCAGTGAGGCCTACGCTGATATTAAAGTTGTTCAGTTCCTTAGTGTCCTTCTTGCAGACGATGAAGTCCAGGATCTGCGGGTGATCGACATTAAGGATGGCCATATTGGCGCCACGCCTGGTTCCACCTTGCTTAACGGCATCGGTGGCAGCATTAAAGACCTTCATAAATGAGATCGGACCGCTGGAAACTCCATTGGTTGAGCGTACCCGGGCATTCGCTTCACGTAATCGACTGAAGGAGAATCCGGTGCCACCACCGCTTTTGTGGATAAGCGCGGCATTCTTGATGGACTCAAAGATGCTGTCCATGCTGTCATCAATGGGCAGTACGAAACAGGCCGAAAGCTGCTGCAGATCGCCACCGGCATTCATCAGAGTAGGGGAGTTTGGCAAGAAAAGACCGCTATCCAGCAGATCATAATAGCGTTTATACAGTTCCTGATCTCCACAACTGATGTTTTTGGCCACACGGTCGATCATGGCAGACCAGTCTTCCAGGCATTCACCCTTATCGTTTTTGGCAAAGTAGCGCTTTTCCAGCACGACCAAAGCATTGTCACTTAGATGCATAACAGCCCTCAGTTCACCGGTAAAGCCAGGATTTCACGAGCCTGCTCAGGGGTGGCAATGGGGCGTCCGATTTCAGTGGCAATCCGGGCTAAGCGAGCCACCAGTTGGGCGTTCGATTCTGCCACTACTCCCTTGTGATAGAAGATGTTATCTTCAAAACCGGAGCGGATGTGACCACCGGCGACCATGGCTACCATGGAAGTGGGAATGTGCCACCTGCCGATCCCGGCTACAGCCCAGGTCGCAGTGGGGATCTCTTCGGCAAGATGTTCGATCATGTAGAGCAGGTTCTTGGGTTTGCCGCTCATGCCACCGGGAACGCCCAGAACAAACTGAATATGCAAAGGGGTGTGAGTTATGATGCCTTTCTTGACCAGGCGGCTCACCACATCGATCATTCCGCTTTCATATACTTCCACTTCGGGAACCACATTGTACTCCTTGAAAGCCTCTGCCAAACGGATGATATCATTGGGATGATTGATGAAGATGTCATTCCCGAAGTTCAGGGTTCCGGCATTGAGAGTGCCCATATCCGGTTTGAGAGCCAGCGGTGCCAGCCTCTTTTCAAATGCTTCACCCACTGCTCCGCCGGTACTGATCTGAATGATAACTTCAGGCACGGCGGCGCGAATGGCTTCGATTGATTCCTTAAAACGCTCCATGCGTTGGGTGGGACTGCCATCGTCTTCACGCACATGCAGATGAATCACCCTTGCGCCGGCTTCAAAGCAGGCTTTGGCTTCTTTGGCCTGTTCGGCAGGGGTGATGGGTAAATTTGGTTGGTCTTTACGGGTTGTTTCAGCCCCCGTGATGGCTGCGGTTAAAATGATCGGTTCCATGTTTGTCCTCTATTATTCATTATATTTCAATCAACAAACCAGCTCTCGAAGAGCCGGACTCTTTTCAAAGTAGTGGGGTTAGCAGAGAGAATGCGAGAAGCCAGCGAGGCAAATTTCTGTTCATTATCACTCACGAAAAAGCTATCGTTACCTCTCTTGCCATCGTGTTCAGCAGGAATTAGCATACCCAGATATTCAGCTATGGCGTCGGCTGAATCCACAAGTGTGATTTTGTTACCCAAGACTTTGCTGATGGTTTCCGAAAGCAAGGGATAATGTGTACAGCCCAGAACTAAAGTATCAATCTCAAGTTCCATCAGATCTCTCAGATAATGTCTTACTACTTCAAAAGCTATCGGGTGATCCTGCCAGCCTTCCTCGACAATCGGGACAAATAGGGGGCAGGCATAGGAGAAAACCTCTGCTTCAGGCATCAGGGCTTTGATTGCTTTACTATATGCCTCGCTGCGCACAGTTCCCTCCGTACCGATAACTCCGATCCTGCCATTTTTGGTGGTACGCACGGCTACTTCAGCGCCCGGGGCGATCACTCCGATGATCGGGATAGCGGTAAGCCCACTGAGAGCTTCCAGAGCCACTGAAGATGAGGTATTACAAGCCACGATCAGGGTTTTAATCCCCTGCTGAATGAGAAACCTGGCATTTTGGACAGAGTATTCCACGATCGTATTGGGCGATTTGGGGCCATAAGGCACACGCGCGGTATCGCCAAAATAGATGAGGTCCTCTTCCGGAAATGCTTGACGGATGGCCTTATATACGGTAAGACCTCCGATTCCGGAGTCAAAAATCCCAATGGGTTTCTTCATTTTTTCCTGCCTGCTTTCTTTGTCTTGCTTGCCACTTTTTTTGTCCTGCTATGGGCGTCAACCTTATTTCTCGGTTTACGGTCTTTCGGGGCTTTATGCACCCGGTGATAGTGTTTGTGGGCATCGGGATCATCACACATTTCCAGGTAGATATCATCGCTCACTTCCATCACCCGTACCTTCAGGGCATCCAGCAGTTCAAATGACCGGTTGCTGGCGGGATTCAGGTGTCTCATCTCCCATTCACGAAATTCCCATTTGCCCCGACCAAACTGATCCTTTTTCAGAACAGCTGATACCGGTAACTCGTTTAGGCGTACAATCACGCCGGAGCTATTGGCAGAGATCACCAGACCACTGAACTCTTCACCAATCTTATCTCTCATGTAAGTAGCGCTATACACGCGTTCAATATCTCGTTCCGCAGCATCAGCTTGAAGTTCTTGCTCTGATGATACTGCTGCCCAATGCGTTATCTGCTGTTTATGGGGCTTGAGCTTTTGACTCTTGATAATGTAGCTTTTGCACAAATGATGCACCACAAGATCGCAAAGACGCCGAATGGGACTGGTGAAATGGGTATAATCCTCCAAGGCCAATCCAAAGTGCCGGATATGCTGCGTGGAATACTTGGCTTTCTTCATACTACGTAAAATGATGCGATCGAAGACCCGGTGATAGTCAGCATTCGGAAGCGATTCCAAAAGATGTTGCACACTCAGATTCAGGCTTTCCATCCGGATATAGCCAATGCCGTAAAACATAAGGATTTCTTCCAGCTTATCCAGTTTGCGCTGATCCGGATCTTCGTGTATGCGGTAAATTGAGGCCGGAGCTTTTGTAGATAGGGATTTGGCCGTATATTCATTCGCCACCAGCATAAAGTTTTCGATCAATTTGTGGCTTTCGGTCTCTTCGGCAATGCCGAGATGATGCACAAAGCCCTCTTCATCATATTCATATTCAATTTCCGGTAGGTCAAAGAAGATGTATCCGGCTTCCTTGCGGATGCGACTGAGCTTGCGGGACAGCACTCTGGCCTCCTGCAAGGCTGAGACCAATGTGGGGGAGAGCTCATGTTCGAATCCGTCAAACAGATTATCCACTTCTTCATAAGCCAGACGTGAATCCGACCGAATAATGCTTTCGTATAGGTTCTGTTTCAGGATTCGGCCACTGAGATCAAAATCCGTCTCCACCGTCATGGTCAGTTTATCCTCATCCGGTCTCAAGCTGCAAATCAGGTTCGATAAACGCTCCGGGATCATGGGAATCACCTTCTTGGGAAAATAGAAGCTGTTGCCTCTTTTTGCCGCTTCTTCAAAGGCTGCGCTGCCGATGGGCAGATAGTGCGCAACATCGGCTATATGCACCCATAAACGCCATCCGAAATCTCTACGTTCGATGGATATGGCATCATCGAAATCTTTGGCCGAAGCCGGATCGATGGTGAAAGTGAAAAGCTCACGCAAGTCCTTTCTGCGACTGATGTCTTGCTCAGACGGTGTTTCAGGCAATTCATGCACTTCCTTCAGCACGGTATCCGGAAAGTCCAAGGGTAGGTTATACTGTCGGATCACCGCCAAAAGCTCAACCTGGGGATCTCCGGATTGTCCCAAAACTTCAGTGATATTACCTCTGGGCATTTTTCCTTCGACGGGTAAACCCCAGTTGCTAACACTCAGAATGACCTTTTGTCCTGGCTCGGCTCCACCCAGATCATTGATCTCAAACCAATTGTGGATTTTGGGGTTGGAGGCTACGAAGATCCAACGTTCCTTAACCTTGGCAATATCTCCGGGGATCTGCATATTGGCGCGTTCCACGATGCGGCGAACAATCCCATATTCACCTCTTCCTTTACGCTGATGGGGCTCGATCAACACTTTATCACCATGATAGGCATTCAAAGTGTCCTCACTATCCACGTAAAAATCGCGCTCTCCACTGCGGACAAAGGCAAAAGAACGATCCCGGGATAAAGATGTGGCATCGAAGATCCCTTCAATGAGTTTCACAGAAGTGCTCTTAGGAGTTTCGGAGGGTGGGGTAGAGGGCTCGGATTGTTTTGGTTCCTCACTCAAGCGGTAACGCTTGCGTTCTTTGATCAGTTTGCCGGTTACACAAGCCTCGGCCAGATATCCGCTCACAGATTGCTTGTTCTTCTTGGTATGCCCTGTCCTGGCGCAGATCTCGCTATAAGTCAATCCATTAGGATACACTTTTGCGAGTTCATCTAATATCCTATCTTCTATATTGCTATATTCCATATTGTTACCTTAGTACTCCTTGCCGATCTTGTCTCGCAATATAGCCATGAGGCTCGGCTCCTCAAGGCGGGATTTGCTGAAGCGCAAACTCTGACCCCGGAAAGGATCCAGTCTGCGTGGCAGCTTAAAAGTTGAAAGCATCACCCCGTATTTGTCCTTGTAAAAACAACCAAACTGGGAGTAAGGACGGGTGATCTTGATCATAGCATAGTAGATCACTATCTCGTTATCATATAGTTCGTATTCGGTCTGAATAAAATAGGGGAGAAGATTGCCCAGCACCAGGAGCATTCCTCCAATATAAAAGAGAGGCATCTTCCAGGCCAACACGGTTAAACCGAAAAGCAGGATGGACAATAGAAACAGGAAGGATACCAGAAATATGGAGTGGACCGGGCGTTCCACAAAGGGCCAGGATCTCCAGCTGAGCAGTGGTTCACGCGACATTCTGCACTATCTCCCGGCACTTTTCGATCTCTTCTTTGATGATCAATATGTACTTGAATGTATTGGGAGTGGAGAACTTAGAGCCAAGCGTATTCGCTTCACGCTGCATTTCCTGAGTGATAAAGTTCAGGGTCTTGCCAATGTCTCCCTCACGGTTATCCAGGCATTGTAGGAAGGTATTGATGTGAGATTTCAGTCTGCTGACTTCTTCCTGAATATCATATTTATCCACATACATGGCAAGCTCTTGCAACAGACGTTGTTCCATGTTTTCCAGTTTATAGGTGCCTACAAGATCAGCAATCCGCTTTTGCATTGAGTCATAGAGTTCCTCTCTAAATGGCGCAATATACGCTGTGATCGCATCCAAAGCCGGACTGATGGCAGTCATTGATTCTTTCAAAACCCGGGTGATGTCCTGAGCTTCAGACTCCATGCATGCTTTGGCTTCTCCCAGCGCGAGGATAAGGCACTCTCGCAGAATAGATTGCAAGAGTTTGTCTTCAGCAAGTTGGTTTTTGGTTTCGATCACGCCGGGCTCTGCCAACAGGAACTCCAAAGAGACTTCAACGGAGAGATTAAGAGCTTCACTGGCCTGAGCGAAGATATCATGATATTTCTTCAGCTTTTGCGTATTGAGAGCCAGTTGGGGTTCTCGCAGATCGCTGAGATTGAGTCTTAGTTCGACAGTCCCGCGAGAGATGTATTCCGGAAGTATCTTACGGATGGGGTACTCAAAGAAACTCAGTTCTCTTGGCATATATAGTTTCAGATCCAGATAGCGGCCGTTGATGCTCTTTATTTCTATATCACATTCGATATTGTCGCGAGTAATGTGGCTCTTGCCATAGCCGGTCATGCTTTTCATATTTTCTCCTTAGTAAAAATATCACATAGGGGATAGGTGATTGCCCCCATATAACTTAGCGCGTTACCAGCATGTTTACATAACATGTCTTAATACAACTCGCTGATCCTAATCACAGATCAGGGTGCCTGCTGTGGCACTGACCACCCTGGTGCTCACCAGAGTTCCGATTTGTGCCTGCTCACCACTGAGCACGGCAATTTTAAAATCACGGGTCTTACCGCTTACTTGCGCGTTGCTTTTTTTGCTGAAGTCTTCCACGTAGACTTCCACGCTTTTTCCGATCATATTTTGATACTTCTTGAGTGTTATGTCTCGCTGAAGGTCGATCATGCGCTGGAGGCGCTCTAAGCGAGTCGTCTCCGGAACTTGCTGCTGATACTCCGCGGCAGCTGTTCCGGATCGTGGACTGTACTTAAAGCAAAAGGCATAGTCAAATCCGATCTCACGCATTGCCGCCAGGGTCTCTTCAAACTGCTCATCTGTCTCACCGGGAAATCCGGCGATCAGATCTGTAGTAATAGCTACATCTTGGATAGCTTCACGTAGCTTTTTGATCCGGCTGCGATAATGTTCATAGCTGTAGCCCCGGTTCATGCGTTCCAACACCGCGCTGCTGCCACTTTGCATAGGTAAATGTATGTGTTCACAAACCTTATCGCAGTCTCGCATAACTCCGATGAGCTCATCCGACATGTCCTTGGGATGAGATGTAACAAAGCGCAGCCGATACAAGCCTTCCAACTCATTGAGTTTTCTGAGTAATCGAGGAAAGGATATATCCTGCCATAAGTATGAATTGACGTTCTGACCCAGTAAAGTGATGTCTCTAAGTCCCATATTCAGTGCTTGTTGCACGTCTTTCAATATATCATCATAGGGTCTGCTACGTTCGCGTCCGCGCACATAGGGCACAATGCAATATGAACAGAAGTTATTGCAGCCCCGCATGATAGTCACAAATCCACAGCGCTTATCCGAATGGAGGGGCATGAGCTCTTCATAGACCTCACTGGTATCAAAATCCAGCAAAGCTGAGGGCGCGCCTTCCAGTATTGCGGGTAATGCTCGATATTGATCCACGCCCACCACGTAGTCTATCCCGCTATCTTCCGATAGCAGCCTCTGCCCTATTCTCTGGGCCATGCAGCCCAAGAGAATGATCTTAAGCTTAGGATTGCTCTTTTTTCGATGTCTTTCGTTGGATATGCGTCCCAAGACACGTTGCTCAGCATGTTCACGCACGGAGCAGGTATTAAACAGTAAGAGATCTGCCTCGTCGATATCTTTCGCGGCAGTATAGCCGGCTGAGTTTAGAATGGAACTGATAAGTTCACTGTCCGAGACATTCATCTGACAGCCATAGGTTTCGATGTAATACTTCATTATCTGCTCCAGCCCAGTTGATTGCGAAGATTGGGAAGCGCGTCCAGAATGTGGCTCAGCACTTCCGGTTCGATAGTTTGCGACGCGTCACAGATGCTTTCACAGGGGTTTACCTGACATTCGATCATCAGCCCATCCGCCCCGGCAGCGATGGCCGCAAGTGCCAATGATGGTACGATGTCCCGATTCCCGGCTGCGTGCGAAGGATCGATGATCACCGGCAGGCCGGTTTTATTTTTCATGACTGAGATGGCCGATATATCCAGGGTATAACGGGTCTCGGGCTCAAAGGTTCGGATTCCACGCTCACATAAGACCACATTGGAATTACCATTTTCCATGATGTATTCTGCTGCTGCTGCCCATTCGTCGTAGGTAGCAGCTATTCCACGTTTCAGGATCACCGGATTGGACACTTTACCCAATATTTCTAATAGCGGATAGTTGTGCATATTCCGGGTGCCCACCACCAGGATATCAATGTTGGTTGCCATGAACTCCACTTTGTCGGTCTGAGTGCATTCGGAGACTGTGATCATGCCTAATTCTTCTCCCACTTTGGCCAAATGGAGAATTCCGGCATCACCCAAGCCCCGAAAGGAATGCACAGAGGTGCGCAGCTTATAGGCACCTCCACGCAACATATTGATGCCTAGCTGTTTAAGCTGTGTTGCCGTATTGTACAAAGGCTCATAGGCCTCAATGGAGCACGGGCCGGCAATAACCCCAAAGCTCCACTTATCTATTTTGTTTTCCATTTTGCGTATCCAATCGAGATTCCGTCATTACAAACCATGAATTCAGAAGCCCCAATTCTGTCCAGTAAATGCAGGATAAACTTGGCTGCTAATTGCATTGTGTAGAGTTCGAGCGCGTCCTGACCTTTAGCTACAGAGACTTTGTTTTGCGTCAGACTTTGGATCAGAATGGTAAGCTGCTGTTTGGTTATGGCAAGATCCGAGCGTTCCAGGATATCCACAATCCTCAAGCCTCTGGTCATCTTGACCAAAAGAGTTACGGTGAGCCCCACCCCGATGATCATATCAAATGAGCTGTCATTCAGTTCCCTTAAGGCATCATGGATCAGAGCATCGGGATCAGGAGTTTGAGCCAGGGTGATCAGCCCAATATTCAGGGAAACACCCGCGAAAGCTTTGCTTTGAGGTCGCCAAACCAACTCGGTGCTGTTTCCGCCGATGTCAAAGACCAGGGCTTTCCTGGCGTGAGCCATACGTGACTTAGCAGCATACCAGGCATACTTCATTTCATCTTTGGCTGAGATGATCTTGCCCTTCAAGTGCCAGACACTGCACAGTTGATCAATCAAGTCCTCTGCATTCTCCGCTTTGCGTGAGATGCCGGTGGCGATCAGATGCTTATCCGAAGATATCTCTTTATCAATCATTAGAAGAGTTTTAAGCTCCGGAATATCTTCCGCCAGATCGTTGAAATCAATCCTGCCTTTAGAGAAATTACGAGCCAGACGGGTAGTGATCCATACTCTATGCAAGACCTTCCGGGACTTACTGTCCCAAAGGCAATAATTCAAGTTGTTTGAGCCCAGATCAAACACGCTTAAGGTCTTGGCCTCAGGCTGTTTAAGCTCCATAAATGCTGAAAAGATCCTGCCCACAATGCCATCATTATCCCTTTCAATGCTCTCCCCCGCCTTGGCCATTGATGCAAACACAGCTTGCCACTCTGGGACTGTCTGAGGAATATTGTCCAATTGCCGCGCAAAGGCATAGCCGGAAACACCGGAGATCAAAACCCGTTCTTCGGGATAGTGCTGCCGGGGAATATAAAGCATCGGTTTCCCACAGCTCAAGATCTCAGCAAAAGTGCTATAACCCGGTTTGCATAGCACCAAATCCGAACTCCGGATGATGGCCAAAAAATCATCATCCGGCTCCACCCGCTGGTGATTCAAGGCTTTACATTGTGTATTTGTGGAAAGCACGATGCCATCCCAAGCAGCGCAGATTGCAGGGAAATCTATATCAATATCGCCTTCACCGCCGAACATGATGCTGAGTACAGGCTTATCATAGGGCTTCGGATCACCATTACTATGGCGAGCCAGGAGCCCCGAAAATTGCGGATCACGGAAGCCTGGAACACTCTCAAAACTGCCAAGAGAGGGCACAAAACACCTGTCCAATCTGCGGTAAAGACCATAGATGGTATTGACCAGCACTTTGATATCCGGATCATCATGAAACAATTCATTATAGATAAAGGCCCAATCGAAATTGCTGACCCCGAATACCGGCACTTTGGCATACCCGCATGCCTCTATCACAAAATACGGGATGTCGGCAATCACCAGATCAATATCTTCAGTTCTCAACCACTCAGTTTCTTCTGCCACAATCTCTTCGCGGCGGCTAAAGAGCTCTAGCAGCATCTGCTTGGTGGCAGACAGATCCGCTTTCAGGTTTTTCCCATGTACCACTCCCCCATCGATCCGACACTTGCGATATTGCCAATGACCCTCAGGAAGAGCCTTGTAGAGAAAGAGCGGACGGTCGGTGCAGATATACACATAGATGCCAAAATCGATCAATGCCGATGCCAAAGCAGCCATGCGCGTAGCATGGCCAAAACCGTGATTTGACGCGTAAAGAGCGAAGCGATACACTATCCCTATCTCCTATTGCAAGATAAACTTACGTTCATCTTCTTTAGCTTTGATCTCGATCAGTACCTGGTTTGGCAGGCAGATGATGGGCACATTTTGCACGTAGCCCATCTTGATACAGCGCTTATCCGGGCAATCCGAGTGCAACATATGCACCTTTGCATCCTTGATCTCTATCGTGTTATGTTCATCAATCTCGATCACGCGATCCCGAGACAAGGGGTATTCCCCCCAAAGCACATTGTCCTTGTAGATAAATACTTGCTGTTTATCCTTTTCCGGGCGGGTAAGCTGCCATGAGACCACAATCCCGATCAGACAGAGGATAATCAAGCCAAGATCACTGATGCTCAGTCTTCTGAGAATACGGCTACGCATAAACTCCATAAGCCTTTGTTCCACATTGGGGGCAGCTTCCTTCGCCATTCAGGAAGTTTTGCGTCTTGCCATGTGTTCTTGCGATCAGCCTGGTACCGCAGGATCGGCAAAGGGTATCCATAAAGTCCGACACGGGCAGATTACCGCCATAGACATTGACCAGGCTCTCTTTAAAAACCTTGATGGCGGAAGCGATATGCTCCGTCTTTGTCGCCGGAGCAATCATCTGATAATCCGGATGATAGGCTGACACATGCAGGGGAAGCTCCGGATTCAGCTCTGCGATAAAGTCCCTCATAGCCATGAGCTCTGAGGGGGCATCATTCAATCCCGGAATCAAGAGAAAGGTAAGCTCCAGATGCACTCCTGCCGCCACGCACGCGCGGATGTTTTCCAACACGGGCTCCAGATGTCCCCGGCACTCAGACGCGTAAAAGCTCTCGCTCATAGCCTTGAGATCGATGTTCATTGCCGAAACATGGGGCAGCAATTCAGCCAAAGGCCGGGGATTGATATAACCGTTTGTGACCAGTACTATCCGCACTTCGGGATTTTCGCGTGCAAAATCAAGGATGTATTCATACCAGGTGAGTGGTTCGGTATAAGTAAAAGCCACTTGCAAGGCTTCAGCACAATGTTGAGCGATCACATCGCGCAAGAATTCGGGGCTGATTTCCTGCGTAGCAGCATGCATCTGACTGATCTGATAGTTTTGACAGAAGCTGCACTGCAGATTACAGCTATTGGGGCCCAGTGAGAGAATACGTGATCCGGGATAATAGTGATACAAAGGCTTTTTCTCGATCCGATCCAGACTCAGACCGGTAGCCAGGGCATAGTTTGTGGCCATTAGAATGCCGCCCAGGTTTTTCCGAGCACGACAGCCCCCTAAAGCTCCATCGGTCAGGACGCAGTATTTTGGGCACAGCTCGCAAACAAGGGTTGTATCCTCTTCGTTGCGATAATACATTGCTTCGCGTTTCATCTCAAGTATTTTTCTATCTCCTGCATGTGATTCTGCAAAGCAGCGGCATTTTCAGTCAAGACCTTTCTTGCGGCCTGCCCCATGTTCACCGATAAGTCACGATCTGCGAGCAAGATCAGAATATCTTCCGCCAGAGTTTCCTTAAATGAGATCAGGATAGCCTGCTTCATTTGCAGAGCCGCCACGGAGTCCTTGCAGGACGAATGATGATTGCCGATGATGATCGGTTTGGAGTAATAGGCCGGTTCCAGGGGATTATGCCCGCCAAAATCATAGAAACTACCGCCAATGATGGCCAGATCGCAGATAGCATAGCACTCAGCCAGCTTGCCCAAAGTGTCCATCACCACGATCTCCCGCGCTTGCTGCATCTTGGAATGTAGCACATAGTCTTTTCCATATAAGAGATTCTCAATCTCAGGCACTCTTTTGGGATGACGTGGGGCCAGAATCACTTTCAGATTGGGATGCTTTTCCTTGAGCTTAGGAAGGATGCTCAGTAGCAATTCTTCTTCTTTAGGACGCGAGGAACCCCAACAGAGGACGCGGTCGTTCTCAGAAAAGCCCCATTGGGCTTTTACCATTGAAGCAGTATAATCCGGCAATTCCAGCGCAAACTTGAGGTTCCCGGAAAATTGCGCCTTATTCGGAAAGAGTGTATCAAAGCGCTGTTGATCACTCTGGCTTTGGGCCAGGATGCCCGCGACGCTTCTACCGATATAATCTATCAGAATTTGAAAACGCTGGAATTTGCGCATGCTTTTAGGCGTTACCCGAGCATTGATAAAGAGCACGGGAATGCCCATTTTACCGGCTGCGTATAGCATGTTTGGCCAAATCTCAGTTTCCGCGATAAGGATCAGTTTTACTTGCCTGCGTCGTAATTGACGGCTTTTCAAGTGCGGAATGTCCAGGGGTGACAAGCTCACGCTCAGATCAGGAAAAAGGGCTTGGGCTCGTTCACGTCCGGTGACGGTGATGGTATTGATCACCACTTTGTGGCCGGCTGCCATCAGGGCTTTGATCAGGCTCACCAAGGCATTGATCTCCCCCACAGACGCGGCATGCACCAGGATGTCCGTCTCGCCCTTCCCAACTGACAGTGCTTGCCGATAGTTCAGACAACCCAGAAAAAGCCATAACAGCGGATAGCCAAAGAAATACACCAGCTCCAAAAGGAGACGGTACAGGAAAAAGAGTACTATTAGCAGTATTTTCATCATCATCAATAAAAAAGGACGCCCTAACCAGGCGTCCCAAAATGGCGGGAGCGACGAGACTCGAACTCGCGGCCTTCTGCGTGACAGGCAGACGTTCTAACCAACTGAACTACGCCCCCAGCGTTGTTCTGTATGCGAATGTTTTTTCAAATTCTGGAAAGGCGGGTTTTTTGTCAAGCACTTTTTTGGGAATTTGGCCTGTTTCATCTCGGTATATGAGCCGGCAACCGGGCATTGAGGCAGATAAGCCAATATATCAGAGTAAGTTATCAGGTGCGAATATTTTCTGAAATCCGCAATGTCTTGTTTGAGTAGAAGCGTCATCTTGACGTTAGTATGCTTCAGGATGAAGCATCTACAATCCCTTTCCCGCTGTTTGAAGTCATTGCCGCCCGAAGATCAAGGGCTTCTCTGATCCGAGCTGTAGCTTCAAGATTCATCGGCTAACCTGAATCTTTCAAGCGGCATTAACTCCAAAGGAGACACTCCCCGGGGGGCTAAGGCGGGTATTTGCGAATTTGCGAATTTGAGGGCTGAGTGAGACGCATAACACATAACGCATCACGCATAACCAAAAAAAAGAGGTATAGAACTATGAAAGTCACATTCAAGAACTTACTCAAAGCATGCGCGGGGGCCTGCGATGGCCTGGTGTATTATTACAATCCGCGTTTGGACAAAATCCTGTGCCGCAGGTATAAACGCCCGCGCACAACCCCTCAAAACGCTCTGCTCTCCGTACAATCAAGAAACCTGAGCAGCATCCCGCTGAGTGATCTCTTCAAGCAGGATCTGCGCTATTACGCGGAGTTCAGCCGGCAGCGGGGGCAATTGCTGAATTGGAGAATCGTTCTCATCTCAATGATGTATCGGATGGAAAAGACGGTACCCGATGTGGATCTGGCAATCCTAAGCAAAGATGAGATTTACACCCTGGATCTGCCCTGTGTGAGAGTGAAACGCGCGGTGGAGGCGGGCTTGCTGCTTTCGATAAAGGGGTATCAGAGCTTGATCAATGCTATGTAGGGGTGAGGGGTGAGGAAAGTAAGCCACCTGCCACCTGCAACCTGACAGGTGTTACAAGCCCCAGAAGCGCAGCGTGCGCTGGATCATAATCTCATGGGTGATGCCCGCTTCTTTGGGTTCATAACGGAAAGTGTAGCCCATCCGATAGTTTTTGGGCAGTACCAGGCGCAATGAAGTATCATGCGAGACCATGATCCGCGTCTTCTTCTGCAAGTCTGTAGCCTCTTGCAAACCCAGTTCATAATCCATGAAAAAGCGGTAGCCCAGATATTTGCTCATTGAGAGTGAGAGATTGTTGAGCAAGATGGAAGAGGAGAAGCGACTGATGTCGCTGCCAAAATTGGATAGATCTGCCAAATCTGCCAATTGCGAAGGATCAGAGGAGTATTCCGTAAAGAGATTTTGGATGAATCCGGCATTGATGGAAAAGCTATCCAGCTTGAAGGTTCTGCGGATCCAGTTTTCGGCAGGATAAAAAAAGGGAGTGAGCACTGTGGAATTCAAGTTGCCGCCGATCAAGCCCAAAGCTTCGTCCTGCAAGAGATTTTGCCTCTGTTCATTGGGTAAATCCTCAACTGCCTGATTGTAGCGCAAGCGGGACAGCACTTGAGTGATATTGCGATCCTGGGGGTTATCGCTGGTGAGGCTGATCTCCAGGCGATCCAGCAGGCTTTTATCAAAGTCCGGAGCGGAACGGACATTCAGGCTGATGGTACTGCCATCCGGAGTGCGCTTGTAAAACAAACCTTCCACGTTCATGATATCCTGCTGATCAATCATCGATATCGCGATGTTATCCACCTGAAACACGGTACCGAAGAAATCCACTCTGCCGCGATCCGAGGTGATGAATACTTCTTTTACGATGAAGGCAGAGCCGTCATACAAAAGATGGAGGAAGCCACCGGGCTTGAGGTTGAGGTTCGTGGGATATGTTACATAACGAACATTTTCTCCGATGTTGACGAAGAGATCCAGCTGAAATGGCAAGGGCACGGGATCACTCTCGGGTTTCCTGCCTGTGCTGCGCACGGAAAGGATGAGATTGAGCAAGTTATCCGCTCCCGGAGGGAAGAGAATATCCAGATTTGAGGCCGTGACATGGGCTTCAATCTTCATATCATCAAAGGGACCACGAATCGTGGCAAAGCGGCTCCGCTGTCCTTTGAGTGCGATGTTTGACAGGGTTTTAGGTGGCGCCACGACCGGGATAGTGGCCTGGATATCCGGCTCTTCGATCATCAACCTGAGATAGCCAAGATCTAGGAAAGCGATCATAAAATGGTCTGAAGGTTCCGCGTCAAACACGTTATTCATGTAGAAGCGGCCATTACCCATGTTGAATTGGCCGCGTTCGAGCACAAAGCGATTGTTTTCAAAAGCGCCTTTAAGCTCGATATTGCGAAGAGCTTCCACCTGGTCTTGCAGCATCACGTAACCGCTATGGATATCCAGTTCTCCGCTATTGACCACGAATTGCTCGTCATCGTTGCCAATGCTGAGCCGGATCTTGGATACACCCCGGGAATCCACGATGTAGTCGCTAAGCTCCTTCAGCCAGGGGAATAGCTGCCCTTCGATGGCGAGATCCAGGCTGCGCTCTCCATCGAAAAACTCGCCCGTAATGATATTGTAGCCCAAAGACCCCTTGGCGCTTGCACTGAAGAGCTTATCCGAGCTTATCCAAAGGCTGTCCACCACCAGAGCATCGGCTTGTTGAGCTAATCTGACATTAGCCCGGTTAATCTCAAAATCTCCAAATCTGATGGCCTCCGCGCTTAGATCAGCGGCAAATTCAATTGCCCGATCATCTGCCAAAAGGTCCATAATAGTTACTCCGGCTGTACCACTAATGCTGGCCTCACCCGGAGGCTGAGTCAAGACATTTTCCATCTGCAAGTCCTGAATTGCAGTTTCCAGGCTGAGCTTAATCTCGGGCAAGAGGCTGGCTGTCCCCTTGAGTCCGATCAGCTCGAGAGTATTGGCCTTGATGCTGCCTGCGATGTTGATGTCTTCCGGCATACCGTCCAGTCTAAGATCCAGATCAAGCGGAATCACACTCAGAAGGTCAATCTCTCTCAGATTCATCCAGGCTTCCAGCCTGCGCTCATTGGCGCGATTGTATTTGGCAAAAAACGATAACGCGGAGAACTCCGGTATCATCAGCAGCAAATCCGGATTGAGCTGACCAAGCTTGGCCATGGTGAGGTCATATATGGCAAGATCAAAATTCATATCCTGCCAGTCTTTCAGGTTCACAGCTCCGGAGAGGTTGAGCAGATCCTTGATTCTAAGTCCAAAGATATTCAATCGATCATCCGCGTAGTGAGCAGAAATCTCAAATTCCACCGGATTGTTGTTGAAATAGCTCTGATCTGAGCGTACTGAGGCCATAGCAGAGAAATCCCTCAGGTCTACACTGCCCAATATGTCAAGATTGCCGTTGAATGGGATGTCTCCTTCCATCGCAATCCCTATTTCACTATGAGTCCGAATCTTCCGATCCAGCATCAAAGCTGATATCTTGCCGGATACTACCGGGGCTAAACCTTCGATGCTATCAGAAGCATAAAAATCTGTCACAGAGATATCTCTGAACCTGGCATCCAGCAGGATCTGCTCTTGCATCAGGTCTCCGGTTACGGAAATATCAAAGCTATCGTTTGCGCTGATTTTGGCATCGACTAACAATGCCTCTTCCAGGGGGATCATCCTGGCATATCCGTTCACTTGCTCCAGGACGGCATCCCCGTAAGCGATTGTGAAATCCTTCAAGCGGGCTTCAAACATCGGAATTGGGCGCACGATCAAGCCTTCCAACTCCAGCGAGCCCTGTGCGTAGTATTCCTGCCCAAAAGTATCCAGGGCATCTGTTTGCAGCAGGGCGGTGATTGACATCAGATGGGGATCAAATTCTGCATTCAGCCTTATACTTTGGTTTTCCCATATAGCATCAGCATTCGTTAACTTGGCAATGTCGTCCTCGTAGCGGGCATTTATCGCGATATCGGTGCATGCCCACTGCTCGTAAGCTAAGCGTTCAGATTGGGCTTGAAGAAGCACCAGGGGATTATTGATATTACCGGAAGCCAGGGCCTGTGCATGCACATATCCGCTGAGCTCCGGCATGATCATGCTCAAATCAAAATCAGTGATTAGAGAAGAACCGTCAAAGCTCATCTCCTTGCCCAGATCCGCAATCCTGATATCTGCCTCAAAGCTGCTGCTGCCCAGATTCGAACGCACAATCCTGACCGAGAGATTGTTGCTCTCCAGTTCGCTAGTGATCAGTGGAATGCTCACCCGATACTCATCTAACACTTTGGCAGTACTGTTCCAAATCAGGGACTTGGCAGAATAAACCGGTTCCACAGCCCCGAGCGGAACTCGGTATGACGCGGAGACATTGATCTCGCTGCGAAAATCCCGGATATCAGGATGCACGATGTAAAGGGGACGGAAAGAGGTGATTTCCGCTTCAGCCAGATCAATTCTACCATCATCTAAGCTGCCTTCAAAATTAATGCTGCCCCCCATCGATGTCTTTGCCTTTAATGATATATTGGTAACACTGCTGTTCCTAACTGTTAAGTTTATATCGCTAAGCTGTTCTTCTATATATAGATCACCCATGTTTACGATCTTGAGAGGGATCGCGAGATCGGTGGAAATGCTACCTTGTACCAAGCTCAGTCGCTTGAAGTATCCGCTTAAGTCAGGAATCTCAAACTCTCCTCTGCTTGAGCTCGCTCGAGATTCTTTCTGCTCTACCCTATAGCTAAAATGAGCTTCCGGTTTGATGATCTCGATGCTTCCTACCACTCCTGATATCTTGAAGCGGGAGAAGATGAACTTATAGAGATTGTAGCGAACCCGCACGCTTTCAACGTCAAGTGAGATCAGGCTGTCTGAAGTAGCAAAGTGTAGATCCTGCAAGTATATCTGTTTGTCGCTGATGTGCAGATCCCCCAAAGTGATCTCGGCATCGATCAGTTTGCCCACTGTGTCTGTGAGGTAGTTTCTGAACCAATCCCTACCGCCAAAGGCATACCAGACGCTGAAGAATATTACGTTTATCAGCAGCAGGATCAGGATCAGTGACAGGAACTTACGCGGGCGTCGCATGCTATATCCCTAGCTTTGCCTCAGTACTCCACCGATGAGTTCGTAGCTTATTGGGGCTCTGGCGGCAGCTTCTTCATCATGTGTAACGATCACGAAGGCTTGACCCAGCTCCCTATTCAATCTGGTCATCATTTCCCATACTTCCAGGCTGTGAGCCGGATCTAAATTGCCGGTGGGTTCATCAGCCAGGACTAAAGCGGGTTCATTGGCCAGGGCTCTGGCCAGGGCTACTCTTTGCTGCTCACCTCCGGAGAGCTGATTGGGATAGCGATTGAGGCGTGAAGCCAAGCCCAAAAGGCTAAGGAGTTCACGAGCCCGGCTTAAGGCCACAGATGAGCTTTTTCCACCGATCATGATCGGCAGAGCCACATTTTCTGCAGCAGTGAGGTCATCCACCAGATAATGGAACTGGAACACGAATCCCAAATCACGGTTTCGGATCAGGGCTGCTTCGCTGCTCAGAGAGGATATCTTGTTTCCGGCTATGAACACCTCTCCGGCATCCGGAGCATCCAAAAGACCCATGATATGCAGCAATGTGCTCTTCCCGCAACCACTTTTACCGGTGATGCAGATGAAATCATGCTTATTGATCTCCAGCGAAGTCCCAATCAGAACTTCAATCAATTGATCACTATCGTGATAAGCTTTTTTTATGTCATAGGCAGCAGCTATCAATACTCCTCCATTAAGCTTGATTGCGGAACAAAGTAATTATCTGAACTCTATCTATCTGCTTTAGCGGAAGATAGATACACAAAGCGATCAGAGCAGAGGCGACCAGAAATACTGCCATTAGATTAAAAGGAGTAATGCTTGCCCCCAAGGTATCAATGAAGTAAACGTCACCTTTGAGGCGGTAGAAGCTTTGTTTTTCCACCACCCAGGAAAGAAACGCGCCAAAGAGCTGGCCGAGCGCTACAGCAATAATGGCAGCCAGGCCCACTCGCAGAGCAAATATCCGCTTTATTGACCTGGGGCTGGCGCCCAGGGTCTTTAGCACAGCGATCTCGTTCCCTTTATCGATGATAATCGTGCTGACCGCTGATACCACATTGAAGCCGGCAATCAGCACCAAGAACGAAAACACGATAAAGATAAGCCACTTTTCCATCTCCACCAGGCGTAAGAGACTGTGCGCATAGATATCCCAGGGAATGCTAACATATTCTATGCCCAGCAGTTCCGAGTATTCTCGGGCATAGCTTGAGGCCTGTTCCGCGTTTCGAATCCGAACTTCGATCTTACTGATGCTATCTGTAAGCAGCAAGAAAGACTCCGCGTCTTCCATCCTGCATATCACTATGCTGCGATCATTTTCGTAGTAACCGGAGCGGTAGAGAGCAGCTATGCGAAAAATCTGACTTCCGCTCATCATCCCCAGGGGGCTGATGCGATCCAGCTGGGGATAATTGAGAGTCATCTCATCCCCCGGCTCCAAGCCCAGGTCTCGAGCAAGATAATGACCCACAACAACTTCCCCGGGAGCCAAAGCTCCGGGATAGTCTTCGATATACTTTGCGTATGGGAACTCAGACTCAAAGTCATAAGCTCTGAGCTGAGCAGTGCGAATCTTATCGTTGGCCATAGCCATCATTGTATATTGGATGCTGGGGATAGCAGATACCAGCTCAGCTCGGGAATCAAGCTTATGGATCACCTTCTTGCTCTGCTCCAGGCTCATATAGCCACCACCCGAGGCCTGAATGGAAATGTGGGCAAAGCTATCCAGCAGCAAAGACCGAAGCGTGCTCTCGTAACCTTCAAAGAGGTTCAATCCGGCCGAAAGGATGCCCACTGACAGCACGATGCCCAGTACCATGAAGACAAAACTGAAGCGGAAAAGATTCCGCTTTGGCGCATGCAAGTATTTACTGAGAAAGAAGGTTTCCAGCCTATCCATCGGGAGCCTCGATATTGATCGTGCTTTCGATCGATAAGGGTAAGCGTTGAGCCGGAGACACTCGGTTGATAATGAGTTCTGAGATCAGCCCCAAAGAGATGAATTGCAAGCCTCCCAAGATCAAGAGCATGCCCAAAAACAAAAGAGGACGGTTGGAAAGCGGCATTCCCCAAAACAGCTTGAGCAGCGCCAGATAGACCGTTATTATGGTTCCGGCCAGGGTGGATAGCAAACCGATTCGGCCAAAGAGATACAAGGGACTCTTTACATATTGGGTGACCATCTTCACCGTCATCAGATCAAAAAATCCCCTTAAGTAACGCTCAATCCCGTATTTACTCTTGCCAAACTGTCGGGCACGGTGCTGCACGGCGATCTCCCCCACTTTGTAGCCCAAAGAATGGGCCAGGGCCGGAATGTAGCGGTGCATCTCTCCGTAGATCGAGAGTTCCTTTACCAAAGTCCTGCGATAAGCTTTGAAGCCGCAATTGTAATCCTTCAGCTTGAGCTTGAAGGTAATGGCAGTTACGCTGTTGAAGACCTTGGAAGGGATCCTTTTGTGGAGGGGATCCCGACGCTTCTTTTTCCATCCGGAGACCAGATCATAGCCCTCAGCCAGCTTATCCAGAAAAGCGGGAATCTCTTTGGGATCGTCCTGCAGATCGGCATCCATGGTAAACACAAGCTCTCCGGCAGCGATGTCAAAGCCTTTTTGCAGAGCAGCAGCCTTGCCGAAATTGCGACGAAACTTGATTACCTTCACATCATGGTCGGATTCCGCTAAGCTCTGCATGATGGCAAAGCTCTCATCAGTGGAACCATCGTCGATAAAGATCACTTCCGCAGTGTGAGCGCCGAGATTTGCCCGGATCTCCCGGTACAATTGCCGTAGGGAATCCGCTTCATTGAGCACAGGGATCACGAAGGAAAGATGCATACCGCCCAAGCTCCTCAGATGAAGATTCCCGCAATGCTGAGCGCTAATGCTGCGCTAAGCGGGATTTTGATATTATCATCAAGGGGAATCTTGCCCAGTTCGGCACCGGTGGCTGCTAAAGCCCCGATCACAGCCAAAAGCGGATTGCTCAACCAGAAGAGGGCAAACACAAAGCAGCTCACAAAGCAGGCCAGACTACCTTCCAAGCTTTTGTTGTTACGCAGAAACTTACGTTTCCCAAAGTTCATCCCGATCAGAGCAGCAAAAGTATCGCCAATGCTGAGCATGGCAATGGAAACACTTGCCGTCAAGGGATCAAAGAAAGCCACGCATAGCATACTGGCAAAGAGCAGATAGGTGGCTCCGGTAAAATCCTTCATCTCATGTTTGCGTAAGATACGACCAAAGACGCGATGAAAAGTCTTGCGAAAGCTCTTTTGCCAAAAGCGGTGAAATTCGATCACCATGCTGATCACCAAAGCTGCCAGAAGCAGCGAAAAAGCCATTTTGCGGTTCTCGAAACCCAATATATAGCGATAGCTAAGCGGGATCACCAATGAACTAAGGTGAACCGATTTTCTTAAGGTTTCGTTCAACCATCCCATATTAATCTCTGTGATCCAGAATCCGGCTGATGCGGATCTGGTTTGCGGATCTCCACAGAATCAAACAATCTGCCGCTTTATCTTTAGTCAGATGTACGCTGCCATTATCCAGATTCCAAGGGCTCAGATCGGAGTAGGATAATCCCTTTACCAGAAGGGTCGGCTCAGGATTCTTCTGCCCCCAGGGTAGGAGTAATTCCAGGCTTTCCCAGGTGCCTTCATCCAGCTCATCCAAGCTGCAAACGGCATCAAATTCCGGAGCAGCATTTTCATCCGGAGCCACAAAGTTCTGTTGCAGAAAATCGTTGAAACACTCCAAAAAGGGATCATACTCAGCCGGTTCCATGGTAAAACCGGCAGCTTTGGCATGTCCACCAAACTGTTTCAGATGAGCTTTACAATGGGCAAAAGCATCCACCATATTGAAGCCATCCTTGCAACGACCTTCACACACAGTATGGCCGTTATGATGCTTCAGCATGATGGTGGGGATGCCAAGCCGGTTCACGATATAGGTGGAAGCCGTTCCCAATAGCGAATAGGGGATCACGTCATCATCGTCATAATACACAAACAAACTGCCCACAAAATCCGACGAGAGAGTATCAAGGAAACCAAAGACCCGGTTAAGCTCGCTTTCCCAGTTATTTTTTTGTTCTTCGAGCTCTTCAAACAATCTTGCTTTGGCATCTGATAATTGCAGCATAAAGCGCATGCTGGTGTGATTCCCGCCTTCTTCTCTGCCGTTTGCTATCAGTCTTGAGGTGTAAGTTACAAAGTTGAACTTGTCCGTAATCGTTGACACCCGGCTGTAATTGCGCAAGAGAAACTGCACAGTGTGATCCTGCACTTCATCAAAGTGTTCCAGCACGTGACGCACCAGGATGCGGTTCAGACCAATCATGGGAACTTTATCCGCAATGGAGCCCACAGCTGCCCAAAAATAGGCCGCGGGATCGATGGGGTGTTCCCATTTATTGGCCAAATAGCGGATCAGCATCAGAGCCACACCCACTCCGGCCAAAGCCTTGAAGGGATATTGGCAATAGGGCAACTGAGGATTCATGATGCTGTATGCCCGGGGCACCATCTCGGGTTGGATCAGATGATGATCGGTGATGATCACATCACAACCCAATGCGTTGAGTTCTTCCACACCATTGTAAGCTGATATCCCGTTATCCACGGTTATCACCAGCTTAAACCCACCTTCTCTCACGAAGTCGATAAAGCGCTGCTGAATCCCATGGGATTCGATGTTGCGATTGGGGATATAATAGCTGTGTCTTTGATAGCCACAGGAATTGAGATATTGATACAGGATATAGGTGCTGGTGATCCCATCTGGATCATCATGACCAAAGATAACCATTGGCTCGTTTTGAATGATCGCTTCCCGAATGCGCTCCGCGATGCTGTCGATATTGGCAAACAGTGCTTCATCCGGCAAGTCTTCGATACTGCCGGTCAAGTCTTCTTCTGTAAGGCCCCGTGCTGTTAGGATTCGTTTATACAAATCGTCCTTGTCGTTTACCATGCCTGCAAATCCTCCGCGATCGGGATATCCCTGGGAGCAGTTCTATCCGGAGCTTTACTGAAGATGTCAAAGCCTGTGATCCCAATCGAGAACATCAGGCTGCGATCACTCAGTTTGTTCTCTTCCAAAGAACCGCGACTAAGATATTGGAGAGCAAAATCCACTCTGCTCACTTCATTCTTCAGAGGCAAAGTAAAGCCCATGGTATATGCCATTTCATCGATATCCGCGTTATTTCTCGCATCTTTGAACGGCAATTGACGGTACCACAGGCCGGCTCTCAGGGGAATCCCACGATACCAGTATTTTTGACCTTTCTCGGGTTCATAGGCCAGGCCCAGGCCTAGCTTAATCCCATCCCGATAAGATTCATCCACTTCAGAATACATTTCATAGTTTGCGTCCACTGCCACTTTGAGTTGAGGCATGGGTAAAGCGGTGTAGCTCACCGCATATTGTAATGGTAGATCCAGCGTATAGTCTTCAGCCGGCTCAGTTGTGTGTGTGGAAGAGCGTTTGCTTTCACCTTCCAATGTCACCGGTAGAGTCAGGTGCATGCCCACACTGTGCTTATCAAAACTTGAGAGTGCCCCAAAACTGAGGGTTGGGTTTTTGAAGCTGCGTAAGAGAGACTCTCTGGTAGGCACCGTGTTTGTCGCGGAAGTCTGTTCGAAAGTGCGTTTATCGTGCCCAAAGTAATAGTTCCCACTGATGCCCAGGTTTAGATTCTTATAGCTAAATGTATAAATCAGATCAGTGCGGAAGATATACTTATCGCTTTCCTGGCGCTCGATCGTGCTATCGGGATAGGCATATTGATTATTCACCACACCCGAGGCATAGGAGTTGTATTGAAACCCGATTCTATGCTTTTTAACGGGAACACTTACGCTGAAGTAAGGAAAATCCAGCGCATCGTCTCTAAAGCTGCGCTCTGTGCCTTGATACTCAGATTTATAGTTTGTGTATCCGGCGATTATCCCTGTTCCAAACAGGCTTTTGTTATCACGATTGGTCTGCGCGGGATTGGTATAACCCGTGTTGTAACGAAAGATATCGCTGGCTCCGCTATCCCCCATTCCCATGCTATACACATCTCTGCCATAAAACTGCACGGGATAGCCGTAATAGGAAAAGATCGAATTGCCTGCCCACAGGGAGAAGGCCAATATGGCCAAGCCAAGAGTCATGAGCTTCTTCATTTTTTACTTCCTGATTTGTGATGAGCCGGCTTCACGGGGTCAGCCGGGATTCTGAAAAACTTGTAGGCGTTGTTAAAAGACGCCTCTGCCACTTCATTGGGAGTAATGCCTTTGATGTCGGCGATCTTCTCGGCTACCAGATGCAGTAATAGCGGGGAGTTGCGTTTTCCCCGATGCGGATGCGGCGGTAGATAGGGACAATCTGTCTCGATCATAAAGCGGTCCATGGGCACCAAACGCACCACGTCATCCAGATGCGAATTAGCATAGGTGATGCTACCCGTAAAGGACATCATCCAGCCGGCATCCAGAACCTGTTGCGCGAAGACGATATCTCCGGAAAAACAGTGAAAAACAGCTTCTTTCACGCCCTCTTGTTTGAGGATATTGTAGCACTCCTGATGCGCTTGACGATCGTGAACCACCACCGGAAGGCCATACTCCACTGCAAGGTGCGCCTGATTGGCAAAGACATCACGTTGCACCGGATATGGTGAGAGATTACGGAAAAAATCCAGCCCAATCTCTCCGATGGCCACCACTTTCTTTTCTCGGGCATGCTTTTTGATGATCTCGGCGTCAAAATCCTGCGCATCATGCGGATGATAGCCCACCGTGGCAAAGATGTGTTGATGCTTTTTGGCCAGCTCCAATGAAGAGATGGCAGTCTCTTTGTTAAAAGCGATATTGATGATGTATTCTACACCACTTGAAAAACACTTGTTAATCAGGTTTTCCCGATCTGCGTCAAAATCTGGCAGATCAAGGTGGGCATGAGTCTCAAAAAGTTTCATGTTCAGTAACCAATCCCCTATTTTAGGTTTGCGTCAAAGTATCGGATTCCCTTCATCTTGTCAAAGGGAATTTTATCGCTTGCTCTGTTTGAGCTAAGGCAAACTGCGCGGATGCAGCGATTGCCGCAGTCTCGGCTCGCAAGATAAGTGGCGATAACATAATGCTCTTAAGCCCCTTCATCAGGTCAAACTCCTCCGGGCTAAAGCCACCCTCCGGCCCGATGATAAAACATAGCTTATGCCTATCAGCAATGTCCCTCAGCATGACGGCTTTTTCCTTCTCTGAGCACAGAAGCGGCGTATATCCCTCTGCTTCGATCAGCGCAATCGCGTCTTTGAGGTTTCGCGGTTCATGCACTCTTGGCAGAAACGGATTATCACACTGTTTGATGGCACTCAATGCTACTTTGCGAAAGCGGACTATCGTGTTTTTCCCCGGGTTACGCACCGAATGTTGCGTTGTTATAGGAAAGAAGTCCCGCGCTCCCAGTTCCGTGCATTTCTCGATCGCCAATTCATCATGATGGTTTTTGAGAAGAGCAAATGCTATGGCAAACTGCGCTGTATCCGAGCCGGACACTTTGATATCCTGTAGATTCAGCACTGCCCTATCTTTTTGCAGATCAACGATTTTAGCTTCTGCCAGGATGCCGGTACCACTATTGAGCAGGATGATATCGCCGAGCTGCCTGCGTTTCACCCTACACAGATGGTGATATTCATCTCCGGAAATCTCGATCCTATCGGATGCTACTTGCAAATCAGGGCAATAATAGGAGGGCATCTTTAGCTAAAATACTCCCGAAGTTTCTTAAAGAAACCGCGGCCTGGCTTCATTTCTCGTTTAAGATCATACTCACGCAGTTTCTCATAAAGTTCCTGCTCATCCTTGCTAATCTTGGTGGGAGTCACCAGGATTATTTTCACCAGTTCATCACCTTTGCTATAAGTATTGAGGCCTTGAATGCCCTGGCCTTTGAGGCGGAAGATTCTGCCGCTTTGTGTGCCGGCGGGAATCTTCATCTTGACCTGACCGGTGAGTGTGGGTACCAAGACTTCATCTCCCAATACTGCCTGGGATACTGATACAGGATATTCCATCACAATGTCATTGCCATGGCGTTCAAAGATATCATCTTGCTTTTCGTGGATCAGCACCAGGATGTCACCCCTGCTTCCACCGCGCGGGCCAATGTTACCCTGGCCTCTGAGCCTGATATATTGATTCTCTTCCACTCCTGCGGGGATCTTTACATTGATCTCTTTCACGCTGCCCATACGGCCTTCACCGTAGCATTTGGGGCATTTATTCTTGATGATTTTGCCTTCACCCCGGCAGGAAGGGCATTCACTCACGGTTTGCATTTGCCCAAAGAGCGATTGCCGCACCTGACGTACCTGACCTGTACCCCGACACTGCGAACAGCTTTCCACCTGTCCGTCAGTTGATCCGCTACCGTTACACTTATCACAAGCTTCTTTGGTGCCGATCTTGATCTTCTTTTCGGCTCCGGTGGCAATCTCTTTGAGAGTGAGAGACAGCTCTATCTGCAAGTCTTCTCCACGATTCGAGCTGCGTCCACCGGAGGATCTGCCCCCAAATCCGCCACCAAACAGAGTTTCAAAGATCGAGGAGAAGCCATCGCCAAAGATATCGTTCAGATCACCGCGATGCGTGAAGTTTTCCCAAGAGAAGCCACCCGCGCCAAACTGACTTTCCACTCCGGCATGACCATATTGATCATATAGTTGCCGCTTTTCTTTGTCACTCAACACTTCGTATGCTTCACTGGCTTCTTTAAACTTCTCTTCTGCTTCTTTGTTGTCCGGGTTTTTATCCGGGTGATACTGCATTGCCAGCTTGCGATAGGCCTTCTTGATACTTGCTTCATCGGCGCCTTTGTCCACGCCCAGCACTTCGTAATAGTCTCTTTTTGCCATGTCTTCTAAAAATCTCCTTGCGCTGCCCCGATGCTATTTTTCGGGACTAAAATATATCAAATGTGGCTCAGACAGCCGGGATTCCCGGCTGCCGGAGTCTAACTTAAGTCTGTTCTTTATTTATCGTCAACCACTTCAAAATCAGCGTCAATCGGCCCATCTTGCTTAGGCTGTTCTTGCTGCTGTCCGCCTGCAAAATCATCAGGATTGAAGCCTTGAGCATTAGGGTCAAAACCGGCACCACCGCCTTGCTGTTCTTGCATTTTCGCATACACGATTTCGCCCAGCTTTTGAGCCTTCTTACCCAAGCTTTCTTTGATTGAGTTCACCGTCTCGGCATCGCTTGCTTTGTCAAGCTGTTCCTTGGCGCTCTTGATTTCTGCTTCAAGCTCGCTCTTTTCGCTATCCGAAAGCTGATCACCATATTCACCCAATGATTTCTCGGTGCTGAAGATCAAAGCGTCAAGCTCGTTTTTGGCAGAGATGAATTCCTGACGTTTCTTATCTTCCTCAGCGTGCATCTCAGCGTCCTTGATCATGCGATCAATATCTTCCTGATTGATGCTGCCGGCACGGTCGATCTTGATCGATTGCTCTTTGCCGGTGCCTTTATCTTTAGCAGACACGTGCAGGATGCCATTAGCGTCGATATCGAAGGTAACTTCGATCTGCGGCACTCCCCGCGGAGCGGAAGGTATGCCCACCAGATCAAAGCGGCCCAGGCTCTTGTTATCATTTGCCATCGGGCGTTCACCCTGCAGCACATGGATGGTAACCGCGGTCTGATTATCGGCAGCGGTGGAAAATACCTGGCTCTTTTTGGTGGGGATAGTGGTATTACGTTCGATCAATTTGGTCATCACGCTGCCCAGGGTTTCGATGCCCAATGATAGCGGAGTTACGTCCAGCAATAGCACATCAGACACATTGTCGTCACCGGAAAGGATGGCGCCCTGGATAGCAGCGCCAATGGCCACCACTTCGTCCGGATTCAAGCTGCGATTGGCTTTTTTGCCAAAGAACTTCTCCACCGCTTCGCCCACTGCAGGGATGCGGGTGCTTCCACCCACCATCAGCACTTCCTGGATGTCTGAGGTGCTTAGCTTGGCATCGGCTAAAGCCCTTTTGCAGGGTCCCAAAGTACGTTCCACCAGATCCGCGGTAAGACGGTTAAACTCAGCCAGGCTGAGATCCAGATTCAGATGCTTTGGCCCGGTGGCATCTGCCGTGATGAAGGGCAGGTTTATATTGGTGGTCACCGTTCCGGAAAGCTCGATCTTAGCTTTTTCAGCGGCTTCTCGCAGGCGTTGCAAAGCCATGGCGTCTTTGCTGAGATCGATGCCTTCTTGCTTTTTGAACTGATCCACGATCCAATCTATCACGCGTTTATCAAAATCATCTCCACCCAGGTGGGTATCACCATTGGTGGCCAGCACTTCCACCACGCCGGATGATATATCCAGAATCGAGATATCAAAGGTACCGCCACCTAGGTCATAAACGGCCACCTTCTGTTCTTTCTTATTCTCCATGCCATAGGCCAAAGCTGCGGCTGTAGGCTCGTTGATGATGCGCTTCACGTCCAGTCCGGCGATGCGTCCGGCATCCTTAGTAGCTTGACGCTGATCGTCGTTAAAATATGCCGGAACGGTGATCACTGCTTCGGTAACCGTCGTGCCCAGATAGGCTTCCGCGGTTTCTTTCATCTTAGTGAGGATGATCGCAGATATCTCCTGCGGAGTGAAATCCTTGTTTTGCACGTCCACATGCACCGCTGCCTGATTCTTCACTCCGGATACGATTTTATAAGGAACTTGCTTTGTTTCTTCAGCCACTTCGCCATGAGCGCGGCCCATGAAACGCTTGATCGAAAATACTGTGTTGAGCGGATTTGTAACCGCCTGACGTTTAGCGTTTTGGCCAACCAGACGCTGGCCATCTTTGGTAAAACCAACCACAGAAGGAGTGGTTCTTCCGCCTTCCGCGTTTGTGATGACGACGGGTTTACCGCCTTCTACTACGGAAACACATGAGTTTGTGGTTCCCAGATCAATTCCGATTATCTTTCCCATTTATTCCTCCTGGGTGCTAATTTTTGTGCCATTGGATACCGCCACGCGCACGGGACGGATCACTTTGTCATGCATGGTGTAGCCGTTTTGAATCACTGCGGCTACGATGTTTTCGTCATATTCGCTGGGGATATGAGCCAGCGCGTCATGAAAATCAGGATCAAACTCTTTGCCCAAAGCCTCGATCTTCTTCACCCCTTCCTTTTCCAGTGCTTTTGCCAATTGCTTTTCGATCAATTGGATACCCTGGAAAAAGGGATTGGCCAGATCCTCGGGTTTGGCATTGGTAAAAGCCCGTTCAAAATTATCCACCACGTCGCAGATTTCCAGGGCTAGCTTCTGCGTGGAAGTCCTGATCCAATCCGCTTTTTCGGCAATAGTGCGCCGACGGTAGTTTTCGAACTCCGCCATCGCCCGCAGATATTTATCGTTCAATTCTGCCACCTCAGCCTGCAAACTTGAGATCATGTCTTCAGGGCTGATGTCTTCAGCGCTGATTGACTCTTCGTCAGTTCTGATTTCAGATTCATCCACTTTGTGCTTATCAGGGTTCATCTTTTTATCCTTATGTCTTTTCTTGCTCATTTAGCCTCCTAACGCGGCACGATCATACCCCTGCGGGTAGTTTGCGTAATGGTGGAAGTGATGTCCCGTACCAGCGGGATCAACCGGCGATAATCCGCTCTGAGAGGACTCAGCACGCCCAGATAGCCGGGGATGCCAAATACCTCGTATCTGCCATAAATCAGGGCAAAATCCAGCCAGCGGGGATCACTGAGAGTCTCCCCCATCAACACGTTTACCGCTTGCGCGTCATTGTTCTGCATAGCGGAAAGCAGAAAATCCTGTCTTTGAATCAGATTCATGAAACTCAGGATCACTTCTTTGGAATCAAATTCCGGCTGTTCCAAGAACTTGATACTACCGTCATAATGAATGAAGAAATCGCTGATCTCAATGAAAGCTTTGTGCAATTCACTGAGGAATTGACTTAACAAATCACCTTCACCTATGCTGCGTTCTCGCATGTCCACCAATACTTTATTAGCTATGTCATATATCCGCAAACCCACCAGTTCATCGTTCAGATAGCGCACCAGTTTTTTAAGCTGAGTTTCAGATAGCTCATATTTACATTTCAGAATCACGGTCTTATCCAATCCGCTATCCAGGCTCATCACAAAGAGCAGCTTCTGTTCGCCAATGGCAAATACTTCCAAACGTGCCAGATAGCCATTGGAAACCTCCGGTTCAGCCACAAAAGAGAGCTGATCCGTCTCATGCGCCAGCATCTGCATGATAAAGTGCAGCGCGCGCGGAGTATCCTTGTAATTCTGGATCAAGAGCTCCCGCAAAGTGTCCATCCGCTCATAATGAACTTTGGTATGAGCGTCATGAATCACCTCCAGATACTTGCGATAACCGCTGATCGTAGGCACTCTGCCCGCTGATGTGTGCGGCTGCGAGATCATATTCTGCTCTTCCAATTTCAATAAATCCAGCCGCAAGGTGGCGGAGGATACGTCCATGAGATACTTCTCGTTCAATATCCTGGAAGAAACCGGCTCGCAACTGAGGATGTACTCATCCACCAATGCCGCAAGGGTGTGGTACAATCGGATCTGGTTCTTTTTCATGCTGACCGCCTTCTTAGATTTCTTAGCAGTCGCATCGGCAAACTGCTAAGCTAAGGACAATTTAATCAAATCCCGAAAATTGTCAATCAAAAAGTGAGAGTGCTAAAAAGCGACGCGAGGGTAACGGACAGATGCCTGATTTCCTCGGATGGGTTGTGGCAGATGGGTCTTCCTGCACATGGTGATATTATTCAACTCTGAAATCTCAATAATTCGCAGATAATCACTTGACAGTCACAAACGGATAATAAAGGTTGCAATATAAGACTTGGAGTCGCCATTTTATGATGCGCTGCTCGCCAGCAAGGAGATGCCATGATGATTTTTAAGATGTGGTCAATGAAAGCCTGGAATCCGGCTGGGACTGCATATCTGTCTTGCAGTGCCAAGAGTGACAGTGCTAATAGCCCAAACATAAATGGCAAAGAAAAGGAGATATCATGAACTACCTGAATCGTAACAGCT
>Ga0334884_1000518_pt1 | contig 70139 bp, 55 predicted proteins | sample GraSluR1_MG_7_FD_207215 | JGI IMG/M metagenome (GOLD analysis project Ga0334884, IMG submission 207215) | Sludge microbial communities from methane-producing bioreactor in Wageningen University, Netherlands - Granular Sludge_12_05 R1 | ecosystem: Engineered > Bioreactor > Anaerobic >... | reverse complement strand
GCGGGTACTGCTTCACCACATTGTCTCGCACATGCTCCAGAGCCTGCACAGGCTCAATCGCTCTACGCGTACGGGTCACGGAAGACTTTCAGCGGGTACTGCTTCACCACATTGTCTCGCACATGCTCCAGAGCCTGCACAGGCTCAATCGCTCTACGCGTACGGGTCACGGAAGACTTTCAGCGGGTACTGCTTCACCACATTGTCTCGCACATGCCCGAGAGCCTGCACAGGCTCAATTGCTCTACGCGTACGGGTTGCGGAAGACTTTCAGCGGGTACTGCTTCACCACATTGTCTCGCACATGCCCGAGAGCCTGCAGAGGCTTCATGTACCACCACGAGGGGCAGGTGCCCAGAATCTCCACCAGTGAAAAGCCCTTGCCGTCGAGCTGAGCCTGAAAGGCTTTGGTGATGCTCTTCTTGGCCGCCATCACGCGCCGCGGATCGTAGAGGGCTTCGCGGGCCAGATAGGCGACGCCTTCCACCTGGTTGAGTATCTCGCACACATTCAACGGGTTGCCGCCCTGCTGGAGCGTCCGCCCGGCCGGGGTGGTGGTGGTCTTCTGGCCCATGAGCGTGGTGGGCGCCATCTGCCCGCGGGTCATGCCGAACACCGCGTTGTTGATGAAGACCACCGTGATGCTCTCGCCCCTGGTGGCGGCCTGGATGACCTCGTTGAGGCCGATCGCGGCCAGATCGCCATCTCCCTGGTAGGTGAAGACGACGGAATCCGGCCTTACGCGCTTGAGGCCCGTCGCCACGGCCGGGGCCCGTCCGTGGGCCGCCTGGATGGCGTCTGTCGTGAAGTACTCGTAGTTGTAGACCGAGCAGCCCACCGAGGCCACCGCCACCGTGCGGTCTGCGACCCCCAGCTCATCGAGCACCTCCGCCACGATCCGCACACTGCTGCCGTGCGTACAACCCGGGCAAAAGCGCATCGGGTCCGGTGACAGTGCCCGCGGCGGCTCGTAGATCACCGCCGACTTGCCGCTCGCCATGCTTGCTTGCGCCATGTTTGGTCGCCTCTGTATGTACCCGGCTTCCAGGCCGACCGTGCCGATGCTCCCGAAGCGGCGAGGTACGCCACGGCGGGCAAGGGCGGCCGACCGGCCGGAGTGATCTAGAGTTCCTTGCTGATCTTCACGAGGGTTTCCAGCACTTCCTCGGGCGTGCACAGCACCCCACCCGTGTGGGAGAGAAGCTCCACCGGACAGCGCCCCTCGATGGCCATCCGAACGTCGTCGCGGAACTGGCCCTGGGACAGCTCCACCACCAGACATCGCTTGCTGCGCGCGGCCAGGGCCGCGATGGCGGCCTCCGGGAACGGTACCAGGGAGATGGGACGCAGCAGCCGCGCGGCGATGCCCCGCTCCATCGCCCGCTCCACCGCCGTCTCGCAGACCCGGGCCGGGATGCCGTAGGCGCAGAGCATGATGTCCGGATCGTCGGCGCCGTACTCCTCCCAGCGCGTCTCGTGCTCGCAGGCCTGAAGGTAGCGTGCGAGGATGCGGTCGTTGACCTGCTCGAGTTCCTCAAACACCGTGTATAGCGAGTTCACCACATGGCGCTCGCGGTTGGCCTTGCCGCTGCCCAGGGTCCAGGGGAACTCACCGGCCCGGGGGGCGTCGCCCACAGGGCGCAGGGCGCACTGCTCGCGCATGGTGGCCAGTGTGGCGTCGCCCTGGATCATGACCGGGAGACGATAGCGCTCGGAGAGCTCGAAGGCCTCGGCCGTGAGGTCGTGGGCCTCCTGGACGCCTGCGGGGGCGAAGACCAGAGGCCTGCCGTCGCCGTGGCCGGCGCCCCGTGTGGCCAGCCAGTAGTCGGACTGGGCCGGCCCGATGCCGCCCAGACCGGGGCCGCTGCGCACCATGTTCACCAGCACGCACGGCAATTCGCAGCCGATGATATAGGACAGTCCCTCCTGCATCAGGGAGATCCCCGGTGAGGACGAGGAGGTCATGACCCTGGCGCCGGCGGCCGCCGCGCCCATCACCATGTTGATCGAGGCCAGTTCGCTCTCGGCCTGCAGATACACGCCGCCCACCTCGGGCAGCCGCCACGACATGTACTCCGGGATTTGGCTCTGGGGCGTGATGGGGTAGCCAAAAAAGAACCTGCAGCCCCCGGCGATGGCGCCCTCGGCCACCGCCTCATTGCCCTCCATCAGGATACGCTCGCTCACGATGATACCGCCTCTTTGGTTTCCTCTTTGTACAGGCTGATCGCTGCGTCCGGGCACATCAGGACACAGAGCTTGCAGCCGGTGCACTCGGTGCCCTCCGCGGGCTCCACCGGGTGGATACCGTACGAGGTTAGCTTCTCCGACACCCGCAGGTGCTTTTGCGGGCAGAACTCTACACACAGGCCGCAGCCCTTGCACCGCTCGAGGTCTATCACTGTCTTTGCCATCGACACACCCAACCTGCTATCCGGCGGCCATGCAGTCTGATCTCGGCCGCCATTATCTGTTACGCGCAAGCCCCGCCGTCTTCCCCGCGTAGCCTCCCCCGATCCTCCTGGGCCGCCGCCAGCAGCTCGCCGGCATGCCGGTGGGCCGTGACATCGGTCTCCTGGGCGCCCAGCATCCGGGCGATCTCACCCACACGGGCCTCCGGGGAGAGCGCGGCGGCGGTCACCACCGTGCGGCCATCTCGTACCTGTTTCTCGATATGAACGTGGCGGTCGGCCAGCCGCGCAATCTGGGCCAGGTGCGTCACACACAGCACCTGCGCTGTGGCCGACACCCTCACCAGCTTCTCGCCCACCGCGTGGGCCACGCGACCACCGATACCCGTGTCCACCTCGTCGAAGATGATGGTCGGCGTCGCCGCGCCCCTGGCGCACACCGACTTGAAGGCCAGCATCAGCCGCGAGAGCTCACCACCGGAAGCCACCTTGGCCAGGGGACGCGGCGCCTCGCCGGCATTGGCGCTGAACACGAAACGGCACCGGTCGATGCCGCGCCGGGAGGCCGCCAGGCGCCTTCCGGCGCCGGTCTCCACTCCCTCGGGGTCTTCGTCGGAAGACAGCTCGACTGCGAACCTCGCCGCCTCCATCCCCAGGTCCCGCAGCTCGTCCTCCACCGCTGCCTCCAGTTGCTCTGCCGCCGTCGCCCGGGCCGCAGAGAGTGTCCCCCCGGCCCCGCCCGCGGCCCTCCGGGCCCGCTGCAACTCCGCCTGCAGCGTCGCCTCGCGGGTCTCCACATTCCCCAGCTCATGCAGCTCGGCGGCGCATGCATCGCGGAAGGCCAGAAGCTCCGGGACGCTGTCCCCGTACTTGCGCTTCAACCGGGCGATCTCGGCCAGACGACTCTCCACCTGCTCGAGGCGCTGAGGGTCGGCTTCCAGCTCCTGCAAGTAGCCGCTCAGGGTTCTGGCGGCCTCCTGCAAGACTACCGAGGCGGTGTCGATCTCGTCGGCGAGCTTGCCCAGATCGTCGTCGTACCCGGCGAGAGACCGGAGCTCCTGCTGGGCCACCTGTACGGCCGCCAGAGTCGACATGCCCTCGCTCTCGCCGTCCAGCAACTCACAGGTCCGGGCCACGGTCTCGAGTATCTTCTCCGCGTGTTGCAGCCTGGAGCGCTCGGCCCCGAGTCGCTGCTCCTCGTCGGCCTCCAGCTCGGCCGCGTCGATCTCGGCCACCTGGAAGCGCAGCATGTCGGCGCGCTGGGCCCGGTCCCGGTCGTCCATCTTCAGGTCTGCCAGGGCCTGCGCGGTCTGGCGGTAGGTCTCATACTCCCGGCGATAGGCCTCGAGAGCTTCGCCGTACTGCCGGCCGCCGAAAGCGTCCAGGAAATCGAGGTGGTTCTCCTCGTGGATCAGGGTCTGATGCTCGTGCTGACCGTGGATATCCACCAGGTGTCGGCCCAGCTCCTGCAGCATCCCCCCGGTGGCGGTGCGGCGGTTGATGCGATAGCTACTGCGCCCGCTCTGGATGTCGCGGGTGAAGATGACCGTGGTATCGTCGCCCTCACGCAGGCCGGTCTCGTCCATGGCCGCCAGAACGGCCGGCGCCTCACCGGCGTCAAACACCGCCTCGATCCGCGCCGTGCTTTCGCCGCCGCGGATCATGTCGCTACCCACACGGCCCCCCAGCACGGCGTTGAGCGCATCGATGATGATCGACTTGCCGGCGCCCGTCTCTCCCGTGAGAACGGTGAACCCCGGACCGAAGTCCAGCACCAGACTCTCGATGAGGGCGAAGTTGTCGATCGAAAGTTCCCTTAGCATGGCAAGCCCTGGCCGCCCCTCTCGGAGTGGCCAACGAGATCCCTATCCACAGGTCCGCATCACCAGACCGCGGCCCGCGACGCCCCGGTAGTTGACTGCCGCGGCAAGCGATGCCCACGCCGCCGCCGTCACCTACCTGGACGCTCCCCACTTGAGCTTGGTGCGGAGGCGCTCGTAGAACGTGCCCTCCGACAGACGCACCAACTTGACGTCGAACGGTGCGCGTCGTACCACCACGGTATCATCGGGCTGCAGTTGGATATCGTCCTGGCCGTCGAGGGTCAGGGCGATGCCCATGGTACTGTCACCGCGTCCGACGGCTTCGACCTCCACCTCCGCCGTGGCCTCCACCACCACCGGGCGGGAGTACAGGGTGTGCGGGCAGATGGGGGTGATGATCAGAGATTCCACGGCGGGCGAGACAATGGGTCCTCCGGCGGAGAGGGTGTACCCTGTGGCGCCCGTGGGAGTGCTGATGATGATCCCGTCCGCCGGATAGGTGGCGATCAGCTCACCGTTGACGCGGGTGTGGAGTCGGACGAGACGGCGCGTGTCCGCCTTGCCGATGACCGCCTCGTTCAGCCCGTAGTGCACGTGCGCCGGGCCCCCGTGGCGCATGACTTGCGCGGCAACCATCATGCGCATCTCGGTGCGGAAGTCGCCCTCCAGGAGCCGCTCGAGCTGCTCCAACAGCAACCGTGGCGGCTCAGCGGCGAGGAACCCGAAACTCCCCAGGTCCACTCCCAGAAGGGGGGTGCCCTGCGGCCCGGCGTGTCGAGCCATGGACAGCAAGGTGCCGTCTCCACCTAGGGAGATAAGCAGGTCGGCACGCACCAGCTCTGCCAGCTCCACCGTCTCCGGCACCTGCCCGTCGTCGCAGGCCACGGAGGTGCCGGGGCCGACCAGCACGCGTCTGTCCGCCGCCCGCAGGCGACCGCAGAGCACGGCGGCGGTCCGCCGGGCCTCGTCATTGTGCGTTGCCGTGGCAATGCCTACCGTGCGGATCGGATCTGGCAAGATGGGTGGCTGCCTGTCGGTATTGAGCGCTCCGCGCCCCCCGGTTCTGGGGACAAGCAACGGCCCTTTGCCGCGGAGCCGCGCAGTGGGCGAGCCGTGGGTCAGGGGCTCGTCGGCCCGGGGCGGGGCGGTCTGCCTACCCGCTCACCGCCGCCGTGCGCGCGATGCGCTTGTGGTTGTTCCTGGCCGGTGCGAAATCCGGATCGGCGGCCATCGCCCGCTCGTACATCTCGCGTGCCTCGATGATGCGGCCCTTGCGCTCCAGCACAACGCCCAAGTTGTTGAGGGCATAGACATTGGCGGCGTCGGCGGCGATCGCGCTGTCGAAGTGCACCCCGGCCGCCCATACATTGTCGCGGCCCAGGTAGATCAGACCCGCGTTGTTGTGGGACAGGGCATCGGTCGGGTCGAGGGTGAGCACATACAGGTACTCGCGGAGCGCCTCGTCCTTGCGGTCGCGGGAGAAGTACAGCGCCGCCAGCGACCTGTGTGCCGGCACATCATCGGGAAACCGGGCCGCCACCGCCTCCCACTGCGCCAGAGCGCCGTCTGTCTTGCCGGCCTTGCTCAGGCACACCGCCGCCGAGGTGGCGGAGCTACGGTCTGCCGGGTCCAGCCTCTCGGCGGCGAGAAAGGCCTCCGCCGCCTGCTCCCACTTGCCCTGAGCCATCAGCAGTTCGCCCATCCGGCGTTGCGGTTCCGGGTCGCGCGGCAGGCGCTGGGCCGCCTGCCTGTACGCCTCCACCGCCTCATCACCTCGTCCCAGTTTCTGCAGCGTCTGCGCCAGGTTGGCACCGGCGATGGCATTGTCGGGCTCGATCCGCAGCGCCATGCGGTACGTCTGCGCCGCGTTCTCGTACTCCCCGGCGGCATACTGCGCCGCGGCCAGCTCCAGGTACGCCGCCACGTTGTCGGGCTCCAGGGCGACCACGTCTCCGAACAGCTCGACGGCCCGGGCGTAGTTGTGGGCTTTGACGTACAACAGGCCAAGAGTGAACAGCAGGGGCACGTTGTCGAGATGCTCCAGCCGCGCCAGCTCGTACTGCGTGAGCGCCTCCGTCGTCTTCCCCTGCATGTCCAGGACACGGCCATAGCCCACCAGGGCGCCGAAGTCCGTGGGGCGCGAGCGCAGGGCCCGCTCGTACTCGCTCTCGGCCCGCGGGTACTCGCCCTGCTTGGCCAGGGCCTCGGCCAGGTTGTAGTGGCCCTCGAAGCCCGCGGGGTCGATGGCGATGGCCAGCTCAAACTCCCGCTGAGCCTCGTTCGTTCGGCCCTGCCGAAGATGGGCGGTGCCCAGGTTATTGTGGGCCGAGGCGTTCCCCGGATCGGCTGCGATGGAGGCCTGAAGGAACCTCACGGCATCGTCGAGCTCATCGAGCGCCAGAGCCACCAGACCCCGCCACTGCAGGATCAGGGAGTTGTCGGGCAGAATCTGGAGCATCTCCTCCAGTATGGCCCTTGCCTGCCCGTAGGCCCCCTCGCGGTACAGTGTGTCCACTCGCTCCAGCTTGCTCTGCAGGCTCTCATCACTTTGAGCCCGGCACATGGGACACAGCAGCACGAGACCGACGCAGACCAGCAGACCGACGACGTGGCTTCTCATTGGCCTCACAGTCCCGTCATGGCATGTGGTTCCGCGGACTTCTCACCGCCGTCGCGCTGCGCACGGCAAAGCTCAAGGCAAGCGGCCTCGATGCCGTCCGCGTCTATCCGGCACCCGGCCCGCAATTGCGCCGTGGCGCCGTGGGGCATGAAGGCATCGGGGATTCCCAGGCGTCGGACGGCGGTGGTGTGTGTGCCGGCGTCGGCCAGGACCTCACAGGCCGCCGCGCCCAGGCCGCCGGCCAGCACGTTCTCCTCCACCGTGACGATCTTGCCCACCCGTCGCGCCAGATCCAGCACAAGCTCCCTGTCGATCGGCCTGATGAACCGGGCGTCGACGACGGTGGCCTTGACCCCCTGCCGCTCCAGGCGCTCGGCGGCCTGGAGTGCGGCACCCACTTGAGGACCCAAAGCGAGGATCGCCACATCATTCCCCTCCCGCAGCACCTCACCCTTCCCCACCGGCAGCACTTCCGGCGTCACCGTGCACGAGGCGCCCTCCGCCTCCCCGCGGGGGTACCGGATACTGCTGGGGCCATCGAGCGATAGGGCGGTGGCCAGCATGTGGCGCAGTTGGGCCTCATCGCGCGGCGCCATGGCCACCAGACCCGGGACGTGTCGCATGAACGAGAGGTCGAAGACGCCGTGATGGGTGGGGCCGTCGTCGCCCACCAGCCCGCCGCGATCCATGCAGAAAAGCACAGGCAATTGCTGCAGCGCCACGTCATGGATGATCTGGTCGTACGCCCGTTGCAGGAAGGTGGAGTAGATCGCCACCACGGGTCTCATGCCGTCCGCCGCCATACCGGCCGCGAAGGTCACCGCATGCTCCTCGCTCATCCCCACGTCGAAGCAGCGGTCCGGGAACTTCATCTTGAACTCCGACAGCCCGGTACCATCGAGCATCGCCGCGGAGATGGCCACGATCCTGTTGTCGCTCTCCGCCAGTTCGCACAGTGTGGTGCCGAACACCTCACTGTACGTGGTGGGGCCCTCGCGATGGGGGCATTTGCCGTCGGCGATGTTGAACGGTCGCGTGCCGTGGAAGCGGCTGGGGTCCTGCTCCGCCGGCTTGTACCCGCGCCCCTTCTGCGTGTGCACGTGGACCATGATCGGCCCCCGCAGATTCAGGGCGTGGTCCAATACGTCCACAAGCTGGCTGATGTCGTGCCCGTCGATGGGGCCCAGGTACGTGAACCCGAACTCCTCAAACAGCATCCCGGGGACTACGAGCTGCTTGAGGCCGTCTCGAACGCGGTCCATCGCCACCAGCATGGCATCGCCCAGAGGGACCCTGTTGAGCATCTTGGCCATGTCGCGCCGGGTCCGCCGCACCGCCGGCTCCACGATCCCCGCCCGCATCTGAGCCAGGTACGCCGACATCGCCCCCACATTGCGGGAGATGCTCATCTCGTTGTCATTGAGCACCACAACCAGGTCGGCCTCCATGGAACCCGCCTGGTTCATGGCCTCCAGCGCCAGGCCGCCGGTCAGCGCTCCGTCGCCGATCACCGCTACGATCTTCTCGTCGGTTCCCCGGATGTCCCGGGCCTTGGCAAATCCCAGCGCCGCCGAGATCGAGGTGCTTCCGTGCCCCGTCCCGAAGGCGTCGTGGGGGCTCTCCGACCGCCGCGGAAAGCCCGAGAGACCATCGCTTTGCCGGATCGTGTGGAACTGCTCCCTGCGCCCCGTGAGCAGCTTGTGCGTGTAGCACTGATGCCCCACGTCCCACACGATCTTGTCTTTGGGAGAACTCAGCACGCGATGCAGGGCGATGGTCAGTTCCACGGCCCCGAGATTGGGGGCCAGGTGCCCGCCCGTCTCCGAGGTCGTGGCGATGATCCGCTCCCGGCATTCGGCCGCGAGCTCCGCCAACTGGCTGCGCGACAGTCCACGCAGGTCTTGCGGACCGCTGATGGTCTTCAGTAGCTTGCTTGCCATTGTCTCGATGGTCTGCCCATGATCGGCACCGTCGCCGCCGTCGGTGGAACGGGGCCCCGGGCCCGCCGCCCCTCTACTCCTCTGCGCCCTGGCCCGTTGCCTCGGGTTCTTGCTCCAGGTACTGCTCTACCACTGCCTCGGCCCTCTTGAGCCGCTCCGTGCACAGCCTGCGCAGCGCCATGCCCTCCTCGAAGAGGGCCAGCGCCTGGTCCAGCGAAAGCTCCCCGGCGTCGAGCTCCGCGACGATCTGCTCCAGGCGCCCCAGCGCCTGCTCGAAGTCCATGGCCTCGTCCTGGCTCATCTTGCTCCCTCGCGTGCGCAGCGGTCGGTGATCGTCGCGATCAGATCGCCGTCACTCACGGTGACCGTCATGCTGTCCCCGGCGGCGACTTCGCCAACACGCCGCACCAGGGAGCCGTCTTCGCGCCTGCAAATGGCGTAACCTCTGCCCACCACGGCGTGGGGGCTGAGTGCATCCAGGGTCGCGGAGGCCTTCTGGAGCCGCGCCCGGCGCCGCTCCAGGAGTCTCTGCGCATTGCGCAGCATGCCCGCCGCGGCGTCGTCGGCCCGTATCTGCCGCTCCTGCAGCAGGCTGCGCGGGCGGCGGAATACGGGGTGAGCGAGGGCCCTGTCCAGCCGCGCCTTCGCCCGCTGCCATTGGCCGCCGAGGCCGGAGCGCAGACGGCCGCCGAGGCTCTCGAGACCGGCCACAAGCTCCCGGATATCCGGTGTTACCAGCTCCGCCGCCATGGAAGGCGTGGCGGCCCGGACGTCGGCGACGAAGTCGGCGATGGTGAAGTCCGTCTCGTGGCCGACCGCGCTGACCACCGGCTTGCCCGCGGCGTAGATGGCGCGGGCCACCATCTCGTCGTTGAAGGCCCACAGGTCCTCCATCGAGCCCCCGCCGCGCCCGACGATGATGACATCGACCTGCGAGAGCCCGGCCGCAATCTGCAGGGCCCGCACGATGCTCCCCGGCGCGTCATCGCCCTGCACCACCGTGGGCACCACGATCACCTTCGCCGGCGGGTAGCGGCGCCCGATGATGCTGCACAGGTCTCGCACCGCGGCCCCGGTGGGGGAGGTACAGACCGCGATCGTCCGGGGATAGCGAGGCAGGGGCCGCTTCCGGGTGGGGTCAAACAGGCCTTCGGCCTCGAGACGGGCCTTGAGTAGCTCCAGCGCCGCGGCCAGATCGCCGGCTCCGTCCGGGCGCATGAAGCGCGCGATCAGTTGGTAGCGGCCGCCGCGCTCATAGACCGTCACGCTCCCGCCCGCCACCACGAGGTCTCCGTCCTTGGGCGCGAACCTCAGCCCCTGAGCGGCCCCACGAAACAGCACCGCGCTAAGCTGGCTCTGGTCATCCTTCAGGGAGAAGTACAGGTGGCCGGAGGCCGCGCGCGTGAAGTTGGAGATCTCCCCGCGCACCAGCACATCGCTGAGCAGCTCGTCGCGGTCCAGGAGGCGTTTGACATGTGTGGTGACTTCCCGCACCGAGAGGACACCCGAGCCGGCCCCCTGGGAGGGGCCGCCGGACCGATCGTCGGAAAACACCTGATTCCCCCCAAGTGGCGGCCCTGGAGCTCACATTGTGCAGGTTCCGGGCGGGCGCCCACTCACGCCGCCTCCCCCCCGGCCCCGCCTCTCGGCGTCTCTTCGAGCCGCTTGTACTCCGCCAAACGGCTGGCGGAGGCGGGAGGAGGGGGGGAAAACGGCCTGGGCGCGAGCGTTTCGGGCGCGGCTGAGGCCAGATATGGCTCCAATGCGTTCATGCATAGTTTGAGCTAGAGGTGTGTCTGAAAACCCCGCCTGCGCCGAGAGTGTCCTTCTGAGAGCGTCGGCTCCCGGCAAGAGCAGCTCGTAGCATCTCCCGGCATTTGGCGAGGTCCTTCGCGCAAGCGACACTCGTGACGCAGGCGCGCCAGGATGGCGTTTCCACGGCAGGCCCAGCCCTTCGGCCGAGCCTCCAGGGCACCTGGAATGCCATGGGTCGGGCACGCCGTCTGCGGGGCCGGGTGTCCGAAACGCAGACCTACTCGTGGCCCTTGTCCGAGACGAGGCCCTCGCGTCGAGCGTAGGCGCCGAGTATCCCATTGACGAATTTGCCCGAGTCTGGTGTGCCGTAGATCTTGGCCAGTTCCACGGCCTCATTGATGGCGGCGCTGGCGGGCACATCCGGTGAGTGCCGCAGCTCCGCCAGTGACAGGCGGAGGATGTTGCGGTCGATGGCGGGCATGCGCTCCAGGGCCCACTCGTGTGAGAGCTCGTCGATGATGGCATCGATGCGCTCGGCGTCCTTGAAGAACTCCTCGCAGAGGCGACGGCCGAACTGCTCGATCTCGGCCTCGAGCTTGCGCTCCTCCTCGGCGGCCATATCCCACTGCTCCACCAGGAGCCGGAGCGTATCGGTGGCGGCGATCATGGCCGCCCCCGGGCCGAGGCCCGCGATGTCGGCCTGGAACAGAATGCCCAGTGCCAGCTCGCGCCCGCGGCGGCGGGCGCCACCACGGTGTGACTCGAGTTTGCCTTTTCCAGGTTCCAATTTGCCCTTGTCCTGTTGCGGCGTCTGCGCCCCGAAGTCTCTTACATCCATCGCTCGATGAAACTCGTGTCTGTCTCCCCGGCACGGAACTGGGCGTTGCCGAGAGCCCGGAGGTGGAATGGGATGCTCGTCTTGATGCCCTCGATCTGCATGCCCCGCAGCGCGGCCTCCATGCGGGCGATGGCGCGAGGGCGGTCTTCGTCCCAACAGATCACCTTGGCGATCATCGGGTCGTAGGTGGGGGGCACAACGCAGCCGGCCGCGACCCCACTGTCCACGCGAATGCCGGGGCCCACCGGACTGCGCCAGGAGGTGATGGTGCCCGGAGAGGGCCTGAAACCGTCGTCGCCATCGGCGGCGACGATGCGGCACTCGATGGCGTGCCCGTTGAACCAGATCTTCCCCTGTTCGTGGCCCAGCTTCTCCCCGGCGGCGACGCGGATTTGCTCCCGGACGATGTCCACGCCGGTGAGCATCTCGGTCACGGGGTGCTCCACCTGGATGCGCGTGTTCATCTCCATGAAGAAGAACCGGCCGCGCCTGTCCATCAGGAACTCTATGGTGCCCGCGTTGTTGTAGCCCACGGCATTGGCGGCCTTGACCGCGGTCTCGCCCAGCCTGCGGCGCACCGCGTTGTTCACCGCCGGAGAGGGCGCCTCCTCGATCAGCTTTTGCTTGCGGTGCTGAATGGAGCAGTCGCGCTCTCCCAGGTACACGGCATTGCCGTGCTTGTCGGCAATGATCTGGACCTCGATGTGGCGGGGGTCCACCAGGCGTTTCTCGATGTAGACCTCGGCGCTGCCGAACGAGGACCTGGCCTCGGCCCGGGCCGACTCCAGGGCGGGACCGATCTGCTCGGAGTTGTGGACCTCCCGGATGCCCCTCCCGCCGCCACCCAGTGCCGCCTTGATCATCACCGGGTAGCCCAGGCCCTCGGCGACGTCCTTGGCCTGTCTGACATCGCTGATCGGCTCCTGAGTGCCCGGTATCACCGGTACCCCGGCGGCCTCCATGGTGCGCCGGGCCTCGGACTTGTCGCCCATGCGGGCGATCACGTGCGACGGCGGCCCGATGAAGGTGATATCGCTGGCCTCACAGACCTCGGCGAAGTCCGTGACCTCCGACAGGAAGCCGTAGCCCGGGTGGATTGCCTGGGCCCCGGTGACCTTGGCGGCGCTGATGATGTTGGCGATGTTCAGGTAGCTGTCGCGCGGGGCCGCCGGCCCCACGCACACCGCCTCGTCGGCCATCTGAACGTGCAGGGCATTGGCGTCCGTTTCCGAGTACACCGCCACCGTGGCGATCTTCAACTCGCGGCAGGCCTGAAACACCCGACACGCAATCTCCCCACGGTTGGCAACCAGTATCTTCTCAAACATGCACATCTCCCGGAAGCGTCGACAGGACCTCGGTCCGGTCAGAATGTCTGGTGGCCCGGCTCGGTGCACCACACCCGTCCGGTCTGAGGGTCGTAGCCGTACGGCCTGCCACTCACCGGGCAGCGGCTCAGGCTGCTATTGGGGTCGAGCGCCGGGGGATAGCGCTCCTCGTCCATCAGGCGCATCTGCAGATCGGCGCGGAGTTGGTTCAGGTTGGCGGCACACTCGATCCCGTGGCCCTTGTCGATGGCCGCCTTCGGAACCGTCTTGCCGCCCGTATCGCCGGCGCCCCTGTTCCGGCCGCCGAAGTACAGGCCGGCCAGCACCCCGATGATGAGGATCACGATCAGTAACTCAACGAGGACAAAGCCCCTGCGTCTCATTGGTCGTTACCCCTCGACCCGGCGTATGACCAGCAGCGGTGTGCCGTAGCCCACCGCCGCGCCGTCCTCCGCCAGCACCTCGAGCACACTGCCGCTCACCGGTGCCGGAACCCCCGTGAGCTTGCCCAAGGCCTCGATCGTGGCGATGATCTGCCCGGTCTCCACATCGTCCCCGATGCTCACCAATGCCGGCTGCCCCGGACCCTTGCCCCGGTAGAAGCGCCCCACGAGCTTGGCCGTCACAACGGGGTCGCCGTTCGCCGTCGCGGTGGCATCGTGCCGCCGGGGGCCACCGATCGTCGCGGCAGGATCCACCGGCGCCGGGCGCGCCGGTGCCGTCGGAGCCCGGCGCACGCGCACGAAGAAGTCCCCCTCGCGGACCGCCAACTCCGCCGAGGAGGACGATTTCAGCAGACCGATGATCTCACGGATGCGCTCGCGGTCGATCATGCCCGTTCCACATATTCCCCGCTGCGGGTGTCAATCTTCAGCTTGTCACCGATCTGCACGAAGAGGGGCACCGTCACCGTGGCGCCACCTTCCACCATCGCCGGCTTCGTGCCTCCGGTGGCCGTATCGCCGCGCAAGCCCGGATCGCACTGCACCACCTCACGGATCACCGTATTGGCCACCTCGATCCCGATCAGCTCGCCCTCGTAGGTGATGATCTGGACGTCTTCGCTCTCCTTGAGCCACTTGGCCAGATCGCCCACCTGATCCGCCGTCAGTTCCACCTGATCGTACGTCTCGTTGTTCAGGAAGTAGTAGTTCTCGCCGTCGGAGTACAGGAACTGGTTGGTGGAGCGCTCGACCCTGGCCCGCTCGACCTTCTCGCCCGCGCGGAACGTCTTGTTGAACACATTACCGGTCTTGACATCCCGCAGCCTGGTCCGCACCACGGCCTGGCCCTTGCCCGGCTTGTGGTGCTCGCTGCTGACGATCTGGTAGACCGTGCCATCGAGCTCGATGGTCAGCCCCGGCTTGAATTCGTTGGTGGCAATCAACCCTGACTCACCCCTCCTGGAGATCTCCGGTCGAACCCGGTGAGTGTACATTATAGCACGTCTGAAGTCAAAACAGGCGGGGTGACGGTTGAGGGCAGAGGACCGGAGGGCCACCGGCTCCCGCGGCGGTCGACCATGGCTGCCCGGCCGGTACCGACGACGGCACCGATCACGGGTCGCCGATCACCTGCTTCGGCGCCGAGGTCATCACCTGGTACCCACCCCTTGTGAGCAGCACGGTGTCCTCGATACGCACTCCGCCCCAGCCCTCGAGGTACAGCCCGGGCTCGATGGTGATGACCATGCCCGCCTTGAGCTCGTCCTCGCTGCGCTCGCTGACTCTGGGAAGCTCGTGGATCTCGAGGCCGACGCCGTGGCCGAGGCTGTGGGCGAACTGCTCGCCGTAGCCGCGCTCGGAGAGCATCTCCCTGGCCACGGCATCGAGCAAGGAGGCCTTCATCCCCGGCCGGCAGGCGGCCACCGCGGCGGCCTGAGCCTCGTACACCGCGGTGTAGATCTCAGACAGTTGCCGATCCGGCTCACCGATGATGTAGGTCCTGGTGATGTCCGAGCAATAGCCGTCCACCCGGGCACCGCAGTCGATCTTGACCATCATCCCCGGCTCCAGTGCGCGATCGGACGGCACGGCGTGGGGCTTGGCGGCCGAGGGGCCGAAGGCCATGATGGTGTCGAAAGCCACCTTCTCCGACCCCGCCAGCATGGCCAGACGGTCCAGTTCGAGGGCCGCTTCCTTCTCAGTCACCCCCGGCTGCAGCCCCTCGGCGAAGCTCTCCAGGACCCGGCTGATCAGGTCGCAGGCCCGCTGGATGACGGCAATCTCATCCTTGTCCTTCACGACCCGCTGCTGCTCGATGACCTTGCGCGAGGGCACCAGCTCGATGCCGTCCATGCGGGCGCTCAGCGTCTCGTAGGCGGCGTAGGTGGTCGTCTCCGCCTCGAACACCAGGCGCTTGACTTTGGCCTGTCTCAGAGCGGCGAGGATCCCGGCCAGATGGCCATCGGGGTCGAAGGCGGTGGTCAGCTTCCCGGACACCTGCCCGGCCTCCACCTCGTACCGGCGGTCCGTGGAGATCACGCATTCATCGCCCACAAGGACCATGCCCTCGCCGCGGAAGCCGGTGAGGTAGTAGGCGTTGGGGGCCGAGGTAACCAGCATCGCGTCGGCTCCGCTGTCTTCAAGCCATTGTCTGGTCTTCCGTCGCCTCTTGGCGTACTGGGCGGTCATCGGCGCTTCTCCGTGATAGCGATGGCCGCCAGGAGCGCCAGGACGTAGCTGTGGGCCTGGAAGCCGGCGATCACACCCGCACACACGGGAGCCGTGACGGACTTCTCCCGCCACTCCTCCCGGGCCCAGATGTTGCTCAGGTGCACCTCGATGGTGGGCAGGCGCACCGCGGCGATCGTGTCGCGGATAGCCACACTTGTGTGGGTGTAGCCGGCCGGATTGAGGATCACCGCGTCCGCCCAGTCGTGCACGTTCTGGATGGCCTCGACGATCTCGCCCTCGTGGTTGGACTGCACGATGCGCAGCTCCACGCCGTGCCTATCGGCCTCGGCCTTGAGCAGGGCGTCGATGTCGGCCAGGGTCTGACTGCCGTAGATGTCGGGCTCGCGCATCCCCAGTAAGTTGAGATTCGGTCCGTGGACTACCAGTATTCGTGGCATCAGAAGCTCTCCCATAGCCGCACTTCTGTGCTATCGGTCTGCCTCGACCTCTGCGGCCGTGCGCTGCACGGCCTCCTGCAGGCGACGGGTGTCCTGCGCCTGCCACTCTCCCTCTCCCGTCGAACCGTTCGCCCCCAGCTCGGCGATCACCTGCCGCGCCGTCGCGAGAGCGGGGGCCAAAATGGTCTCCCCCGCGCCCCCGTCTGCGGCCCCCAGGCACTGCGCACGTCCCAGCTCCGCGGCCGCCTTCACCGCCCGCTTCGTGACCGTGTGCGCCTCCGCGGCGGCGGTTGCCGCGGCGTCGAACTGCCCGGCCGCCTCGCTGTCCTTCCCAAGTGCCTGGAGCACCCACGCGGCCCGCAACAGCGCAACCGGCGTCCCCACCCGGCGCAGTAGGCCCGCCGCGTCCAGAGCATACTGCTCCATTTCACCGATATCGCGGAGGTCGTAGCGTCCGGACAGCTCCAGTATCGGACGATACAGCTCCATGCCGGCCACGTACTGGAGCGCCAGGTCCGCCGCCTGCGAGGCGTACTGAAGTCCCTGCTCCCGGTTTCCCTGCTCCAGCGCCTCGACGGCCAAAGGCACCCAGCCATAGACGTAATTGCGATCCACGAAGTACTCCACGGCCTGGGCCAGTCTGACGGGTGTGTCATGTAGCGCCACCAGGCGCCGGTACACGTCCAGGGCCGCGGCCCGGTCTCCCTGCTCCTGAAGTAGCCGGCCCAGCGCGGCCAGGGCGTCGGTGGAGGTCGGGTGCAGCTCGACGGCACCGGCCATGGCCTGTCGAGCCGCCTGCGCGTCGCCGTCCTCCATCAAGAGCCTGCCCAGGGCCGTGTAGTTTGTAGGCTCCGTGGGCTGCAGCGAGATGGCCCTTCTCCGCGCCTCGATGGCCTGTCGCAGGGCACCCGGCCGCGCGGCGGCCGCCAGGCTCTCCTCGATCTTGGACAGCTCCGACCACCGGTAGGCATCGATGGGCAGCACCCGGGCCAGCTTCGCCCGGGCCGCCGCAGCATTGCCACTGCGCGCCAGGGAAACCGCCGCCGTGCGCTGAGCCTCCGAATGCAGGGCCACCACAGACCACAGTAGGAGAATCCCCATCAGCGCCGCCAGGGTCATTGTCCGGCCTCGTCCGGGCTCCGGTCCGTGGCCGGCCGCCTCCGCCGGCGCCACTGCCAGCCCCAGCATCACCCACGAGACGCCATTGACGCCCGCCACGTACCAGGTGTAGTCCACCAGGTTGTGCACCCACAGGGCCACCACGCCTCCGACACCGGCCACCGCCAGCAACCGCTCGGAAGTGGGCAGGACGGCCGCGCCGCGGACCGCCGCCACCACCGCCCAGCCTATCCCGCAGAGCAAGAGGAGGCCCGCCGGCAGGCCGTACTCGGCTCCGAACTGCAGGGGGGTCTGGTGGGCCTGCCGCGTGAAGCCGGCCTGTGCGTAGCCGGGAAACACGTGGGCAAAGGTCCCGGGGCCGAAGCCGGTGAGCGGACGGGCCAGAGCCATCTTTGCCGTGGACTGCCAGGTATAGACTCGGAAGCTGCCCGAGTGCTGCTGAGTGGAGAACGCGCCCAGCACGCGGTTTCGAATGGGAGGAAACGTCAGCGCCGCCACAATGGCCAGGGCGACGGCCGCCACGGCCGCCAGGCGCAGGTGTCGCCGTAGGGCGCTGCCCGGCGGGGCGCCGAACGCAGCCACCAGCAGTCCCGAGGCCACCGCGGCCAGCATGGCACCTTTGGAGCCGGTGCAAAGCAGCCCCAGGACGAGGACCAGGGCACTCATCGCCCCGGCAATCTCCGCGTAGCGGGGCGCCTCCGCCGCCGGCGGGCCGGAGACCGGCCTGTGCAGACTCGAGACCCGTCGCTTGCGGCCCCGCCGGCTACTCACCTCGGCCTCCGGCAGATCGGAACTTGAGACCGGCCGCCGCGTCTGAGCCGCCACCGCCAGGGCCGGAGGAACAGCCAGCAGCATCGCCATGTACCCGCCCAGACAATTGGGGTTGTAGAAGGGCCCGAAGGCCCGCCAACTGCTGTCACCCATGACGATGGCGTTGGTCACGTACTCCCGGGCGCCCCAGAGTGCGGCCACGACCCCTCCGGCCACAAGACACCACCACGCCACCTTCCGTCTGCCGGCATCGGGGAAAGCACCGCGGGCCAGAAAGAACGAGAGCATCCCGCCGTAGAGCAGACTCAGACCCACGAGACTGTCGTACAGGTACACACTGCGGCTCGTGACCACGGCACACAGCGCGGCTCCGGCCAAGAGCAGGTAGTCGAAGGCCGCCGGGGCTCGGGGCAGCAGCCGCCCCCCCCCCAGGAGCCACAGCAAGGAGGCCAGGCTCGCGACCAACAGGAGAGCCAAGGCCTCCCAGTCCAGCAGTCGCCCCAGGCACAGCGGAGAGAGTCCGAGCAACCCCAGGAGCAACGCCCTGGACGAAGAGCACAGGGTCCCGGCGGCCATCAGGTGCCCTCCCTCCCGCCATCCGGCCTCGCCACCAACCCCTGCAGACGGCCCAGAGCGCGGGCGACCAACTGCTGCAGCATCAGGAGCCCCGCTCGGCCCCAGACACCCAACCAGACGGCGGCTCTCGACAGAGCATTGCGCGCCACGTGCTTGCTGTACAGGCGGTACATGCTGCGATGGCTACGCACGATGGTGCGGAAGGCCGCCTGGTCGGTGCTGCGACCCACCAGATGAGTGATGACGGGCCGCGGCGTGTACAGCACCTTCCAGCCCGCCTTGTGCATCCGCCAGCAGTAGTCCACGTCCTCCGAGCCCCAGAAGAACCCGGTATCGAGAGTCCCCACCTGCTCGTAGGCCTCACGACGGATGAGCATGCAGGCCCCGGATACCCAGTCCACGTCCCGCTCCTCCTCGTGGTCCCAGTCCTCCATGAGATAGGAGCGGCTGGCCTGTGCGCCGGGGAACAGTCTGCCCAACCAGGTATTGCGGAACACGGCGGCGGTGATGGTGGGGAAGCAGCGGCAGGAGTGCTGTAGCCGCCCGTCGCCGTAGACCAGCTTGGGGCCGACGACGCCGGCCTCGGGCCGCGCATCGGCGAAGGCCAGAAGCTGCGTCATGGCACCGGGCGGAACCAGTGTGTCGGGATTGAGCAGGAGGATGTAGCGCCCCCGGGCCAGAGCCATCGCCTGAACGTTGGCTCCGGCGAATCCGGCATTGCTGCTGTTGCAGATGAGTTGCACCTCGGGGAAGGCGGCGGTGACCATCTCCTGGGTGCCATCCCGAGAGCAGTTGTCCACAAGGATGATCTCGCGCGACACCCCCGCCGCGCCTTCACAAAGCGATGCCAGGCAGTTGGCCAGGTCGCCCTTGGTGTTCCAGCTCACGATACAGATGGACAAATCCATTAGGCAAGGAGCTCCGATGGGGGCCGTCTGTCACTCGCCATACTGAGATCGCCGCGGCGACCACGGAGCCCGCCGCTCGCGGTGTCGGCCGCCTTGTGCCGATCGCTGCCGTACGTATCCGGCGACAAGGGTTGCTCGCGCGGCGCAGCGCCTGCGTCCTGTGGACGGTCGCCACGACGAGCCCACGCGGGCCTCTGGATCCCGACGCCGGGCGCTTCGGGTCCGGGGTGGCGACGCCCCCCGGTGAGGAGATAGCCCGTCCATCCCCGGCGGAGGCGCGTCGTCGGCCCTGCGGCCCATGCCGTGCCCTCTACCCGTCCTGTTGCTCCAGCTTCTCCGCCTCATCGATCAGCATGATGGGCAGATCGTCGCGGATGGGATATGCCAACCCACATGCGTGGCAGACCAGCCGGGTCTCCTGGTAGTCCAACTCGCCCTTGCACTTGGGACAGGCCAGGATCTCCAGCAGCTTGGGATCGATCATCACTATGCCTCCGACGTGCAGTCCGGCCACAGGCCGGCGTCATGTTCCGCCTAGTGCCGCCAGCGCCAGGCGACCGGCGTAGGCGGCCCTCAACAGGCCCGTGGCCAGGGCGTAGGTGAGGCGGGGCGTGCTTGCGGCGTAATGCTTCTCATAGTAGGCAAGGAAGCTGCGGCCCGACTCGGCGATCATGCTCCGTTTGGCGAGACGTGTGCTGGCACCGTGGTGGTGGGCGAAACTCACAGAGGGCGTGAACCAGACCTCCCAGCCGGCGTCCCACAGTCGACGGCACAGGTCCACGTCATTGAAGTACATCGGGAACCGTTCGTCAAACAGCCCCACCTGGTGCAGTGCCTCGGACCTGAGCAGGAAGGCCGAGGCCATGGGTTGATCCACCGGGCGCTCGTCGTCGTGGGACCACCACGTCATGCGGTACTTGCCGAAACGCCGGGAGTGCGGAAAGAGCCGGCTGAGGCCCAGTATCTCGTAGATCACCGCGTTCGGGTCGGGGAAGCCGCGGCAACTGCGCTGCGGGCGGCCGTCGGGATACACCAGACGCGGGGCGACGGCGCCGACTCCGGGCTTGTCCGCCATCCAGGTGATCAGGTCCTGCAGGCCCCCGGCCGGCACGCGCACATCGCTATTGAGCAGCAGCAGGAGCGGCGCTTTGGCCTGTCGCAGGGCCTGGTTGTTGCCGGCCGCGTAGTAGCGGTTGTCTTCATTCGCCGTCAACTCCACCCACGGGAAGCGCTCGGCAACCATCTGGGCGCTGCCGTCGGCCGAGCCGTTATCCACGACAATGACCTGCAGGCGGAGGTCACCCCGCCCGGCATCAAGGCTTTCCAGACACTCGGCCAACAGGTCCCGGGTGTTCCAGTTCACGATGCAAATCGAGAGGTCCATGCATTCGGCCTCTTGGCGGACGCGCTATGGGCGTACAGAGGTCTTCGGGGGCTCGCCTGCGGCCGTCCGCTGCGCCACCTGGGCTTTGCCGCCGGTCTCAGCACGCCTCGGACTTGCTGTCGCTGCCCGCGATCCGGGGTCTCGCGACCCGCGGCGCCGAGCGCGGAACCGGAATACCCAGGGAAAGCTTGTAGATCCCCCAGTTAGTGCGCAGTTCCTGCAGGCTCTGCTCTCCGCGACCGGTAAGCCACTTCAGCGCCGACCAGGGGAGTCTGAAGGAGAGCGTGAGGAAGGCCAGGGCATGCAGACACAGAGAGCTCAGCAGGCCGTGGTGCTTGCGGAAGTACCGGAAGGCCGCTTCGTGCAGGGCCACCACCTCCCCCGACTCGTCGCCACCCCATGACCGTCCGGGGTGATGCTGGACCTCCACGGAGGGCAGGTACCAGCGCTCCAGGCCGTTGCGAGACAGGCGCTTTTGCCAGTCCAGCTCCACGGCCTGCAGGAAGTAGCTCTCATCCAGCGCGCCCACCTTGACCCAGGCGGCGCCGGTGAACACGACCGCCGCCCCACTGAGCCAGTCCACCGCCCGGGGCTCCGAGTGATCCCACCAGCTCATCTCGTAGTGGCCGAACACCTTGCTGCTGCTGAAGGCCTGTGACAGCCCGGTCAGGTTCCACAGGGCGTTCATCAGGGTGGGGAACTCCCGGCAGGACATCTCCGGCCTGCCCTCCGGGGTGACCAGCATCGGGCCCACGGCGCCGATCCACGGCCGCTCCCTGACGAATCGGTACAGACCATCCAGGGCACCGTGGGTCACGATGGTGTCGGGGTTCAGCATCATGAGCACCTCACCCGACGCCTGAGCCAGCCCCTGGTTGCAGGCCACCGAGAAGCCCCTGTTGTCGGGGTTGGCGATGGTCTTGACCCAGTAGAACTCCTGATGCAGCATGGCCACGGTGCCATCGGTGGACCCATTGTCCACGACGATGACCTCGTGCTGCGCCACCGGACGGTGGGCGCGGATGCTGGCCAGGCACTGGCGGAGCTTGTCCCGGCACTCGTAGCTAACGATGCAGATCGAGAAGTCCATTCAGCCGGACGGAGCCGCGTGCTTCCACTGCCTGTTCCACTCCAGGATCAGGTCGCAGACCTCGCGCACGGCCCCTTCTCCTCCCTTTCTACTGGTTACCAGATCGACTCGCTGCAGCACCGGCTCCGAGGCGTCGGCGGGGCAGGCACTGAACCCAACCTGCTCCATGGCGGGCAGATCGTTGAGATCATCGCCGATGAAGACGGCCTCCTGAGGCAGGATCCCGTGCCGCGCCAGTAACTGCCGCACGCATTGTCCCTTATCCTCAACGCCTGAGCATAGCTCATCGATTCCCATCTTGGCCGCCCGGGCCCTGGTGATGTCTGAATCATCCCCCGTCACCCAGGCCATCAAAACACCGCTTCTCTGCATGGGGCCCACGATATAGCCGTCCTTGACGCTGAAGCGCTTCAACGCCTGCCCATGGCCGTCGAAGTACATGCCCCCATCGGTGAGCACACCATCGACATCGGTGATGAGGGCCCGAATCCGGGCGACAGGACGGCGAGAGAAAGTCAACTGGCGTCTCCTTCGGCGGTCGGTGCCGCCGGCGCTCGGGCCTGCCTCGCGGGCGGCACCCGCGGCGGCCGGAACGGTGACGTGGCCGGCGGCGTCTCCATCTTCACTGTAGCTTGAACACGTAGACCAGCGGCACTCCATCAATGCCATCTGTATAGACCGGCCGCCGGGTTGCGATCAGCCGCCGGGTGACGTGCGTGAACTCCGTGGGCTTGTTCTGGGTTACCGCATAGTCCGCGTCCAAGATGGCCTCGGGGCCGGCGCTGAACCGCAGGTCCGGCCGCAGAGGGCCCAGCTCGAAGAGGCGCACCGTGCTCTCAAAGCCCGGGGGCTCCACCCAGATCGTGCGGCCCTCCTCGGCGTGTTGCGCCAGCCATAGAGACGCGCTGCGGTACGTGTCGCCCCAGTAGGTGGGCTCCATGCCGGCCCGGACCGCTCCCGGCAGGCCTCCGATGAAGGCATTGTAGTACGAAAGGTGAAAAGGCGTAAACCGTGCGGTGTCGTGAAGCGGCCATAGCAGAGAGACAAACAGGCCTAACGCCATTGCCCGCCATCGCGGCGTAGGAGCCTTGAACAGCGACCGCGCACCGGTCAGGAGGGCGCCCATACAGGTCTGGAAGCCCACGGCCGCCAGGATCGCCAGCAGAGGGAACACGGGCAGAAAAAGCCGCACCCCGTTGTACTTGGGCGTGCTGGGCAGGCAACTGGGGACGTAGTTGACCACCAGCGCCCAGATCACGAGAGTGAGCGCCCCGAAGGCCGCGCCCCCGAGGGCCGCCGGAGCCGCCCGGCGCCGGTCGGCCGCCCAGCACCGAACCATCGCCAACCACTTGCCCCCTCCCGCCAACGCCAGCACCAGGGTCACGGGAGGGACCGTGATGAGAGTCATCACCAGTGGATAGTGCCACGGGGCCAGCGTGGTGTTCTCCCCGAAATACGTAACCCCGATCTCCCAGTGCTTCAGATGGAAACGGAAGTACTCGGAGAAGCGCGCGGCCGTGTCGTGCCACAGCCAGGGCCACGTGGCGAGGAAGGTCAGCGGGCCCAGCACCAGATAGCACAGTCCCAGCCGCCAGAAGGCCCGGCGGGCAAACACCAGCACCCACGGGAATACGACGAAGGGGAGGAAGAACGCGTTCAGCTTCGTCCCCAGCGCCAGCCCCCACAGCACCGCGGCCAGCGCCGCCGCCCCCCAGGCCCGGCGATCCGACGGTCGCGGCCGCCCGTCGGCGAGGACCGCCGCCCGCCGGCTCGCCACCAGCGCGATCAGCATCAGGGCCATGATCGGGGCGTCGAGAGCAGCCAGATGACAGGCGGCGAACACGTGGGGCATGGCGAGCAGCGCCCCAGCCGAATAGAGCCCCGCCGCCCGGCCCCAGAGCCGAGACACAAACAGGTACAGCACCACACAACACAAGGCGCAGAGCAGGTTCGTGCCGGTCCGTGTGGCCTCTCCCGGAGGCACAAGCCTCCCCAGTGTGACGGCGCTCGCCGCCACCAAGAGCTTGTAGAACCCCGGATGCTGGTCGGTGGCCTTCCAGTAGCGCTCGATCGCTTCCGGGGAGACGGCAAGCGAGGGAGCCGTCGCAGCCAGTGAGAGCCATTCCAGAGCCTGCAGGGCCTTGGACTGGTAGATCGGCTCATCGTACGTCAGTCCGTACATCGCGTTGCTGGACATGAGCAGGCCCAGGACCACCAGGAAGAGCAGCGCAGGCACAAGGATAGGCGACAGCGCCGCCCTCCCGGGCCTGCCCGGCGTCTGGCCGCCCTCCCGCCGTGGTCCCCGCTCCTCCATCAGCCCCGCCCCCCGGCCTGGCCGGCCGCACCTGCGCCGCGCTGGCCGCAGAGCGAATGGCAGAGCAGACCCGCGATGGCCCCCAGGGCCAGCAGGGCCAGGAAGCACCCCACCGCGAAGCAGGAGGGGGCATAGACCACCCGGATGGGGGTGTGTGTGCTCTCGGCCTTCAGCGCCGAGAGCGCGTGATTGGCCCTCAGCACCGGCAACTGCACCTTCCCCTGATAGGCGCGCCAGCCCGGGTAGAACGTGTTGGCCAGCACAATCACCTGCCCCGGCGCGAAGCTCCCCCAAAGCTCCAGACTGTCGCCATTGTGCTGCCTGGTGTGCACCTCCGCGGCGGCTCCGCGACCGGCGGGTCCGCCCTCGATCAGGGCCAGCTTCCGCGGGTCGAAATCCCCGGCGGCCACCCGCTCCACGTCGGACTCCCCTCCCGGCTCCCATCGTTCCGGACAGAAGGCCCGGGGCAGAGCCCGGGAGTTCTCGTACAGGTACCCTTCCTCGGCCGAGACCAACCCCAGCTTGCCGACACACTCGATGGGTTGGGAGGAGTGCACATATCGCACTCCCAGCAGGTCGATTGCGGGAAGCGAGGGGTCCGGCTGGGGGAAGTCGGCATCCTCGCGGCACAGCGCCCTGAGCAACCTGCGGTACCTGCCGACCTCCAGGGAATCGGAGCCCTGGATGTCCTGCAGTCCCACGATCATCGGTGTGTTGGGCGCCATGCGGTGGATCGGGTCCTTGCCCAGCGACAGCATGCGGCCGCCCTCGGGGGCACCGCGCATGCGTTCCACCGCCACCGAGGGCACCTGCAGGTACTCCGGGCGCTCGGCGGGGGCGAACTTGTCGACGAACAGGTACATGTCGGCCGCCAGGCAGGCCAGTACGATGGCGACGCCCACGGCCTGCCGTCTCGTGAGCAGCCACAATCCTGCGCCGCCCACCGCCAGCAGGATACCGAACCGCAGGAGCTGCAGGAGCGTGTAGGCTCCCACACCGGGGATCTGATCCTCGAACTGCCCCGTGTACAGCCACGCCCACAACCCGCCGGCCAATCCGAGCGCTCCCAGCGCGGGCACCGCCACCGACAGATAGCGCAGCACCCTGTCCTTGTGGGAGGCGGTCAGCTCCAGCAGGCAGTGCAGCCCCAGGGCTCCGCCCACGGAAAGCCCCGTGGAGACCATCACCACGGCGCGTCCGATCCCGGTGAGGGACTTGAAGGCGGGAACCAGATAGTACAGAAGGGCATTGAGGTGCGTTCCCAGGGCCAGGAGGCCACCCACGGCTATCACGGCCAGCCAGAGCCAGGCCTGGCGGCGGCGCCCGATGAAGGCCGCCGGAAGCAGGAGCACCGGCAGGAGGCCCACATACAGCGCGCGCTCGGTGTAGGCGCGGTAGACCTTGCCCAGAGTCGCGCCCCAGTCGTTGTAGTCCACCGGGTTGCCCAGTACATCGGGCATCAGGGCGGTCAGCAGGACGGGTAACGGCAAAGCGTTGTACAGGAGCTCCTCGTAGCTCCCGCCGGCGGCCCGGCTGCTCATCCCCACGAGCTCGAGGGTCGGCAGGAGCTGCCCGCAGGACAGCATGCCGCCGAGGACAAGCACCCCGACGGCGGCCAGCACGCCCCGCCGCAGGGCGCGACGATCCGCCAGCCTCTCGCCGTGCTCGCCGTCGTCGCCGCCGCCGATGAGCCCCAGCGCCCGAGCCAGAGCGTAGGCGGTAAACATCATCAGCACGTACAGCGATATGTGCAGATTGCCCGCCAGGAACTGCATCCCCGTGCACAGGCCCGCGATCGCCAGCCCCCGCGCCCGCCGTCCCCGCATGACCAGCTCGTAGCCCCCGAGCATCCCCGGAAGCCATCCGGGAACCGACCGGAAGCTGGGGAAGCACAGCCATCCCACCACAAAGCCGTTGAACATGAAGGCGATCGCCCCCAGCAGACAGGCCGCCCGCCGCAGGTCAAGCAGCCGCAGGAACCAGTACATCAGCCCGCCGCTGAGCCAGAAGCACAGCGCCGTGGCCCAGCCCAGCGCCCGTTCCGGGGGCATGAGCGCATGCAGCCAGGTCTCCGGATAGGCCAGGGCCGACTGGTTGTTGCCCATGAAGGGGTTCCCGCACAACTCGTGGGGGTTCCACAGCGGGATGTGCCCGGCCCGCAGGTTCTCGCCGGCAAACTTGCGCCACGGGTAGAACTGCTGCACCGCGTCCAGGATCGGGTTGCCGACCCGCCGGAACTCCGGGAACCGATAGCTCTGGTGCTTCCACGGCTCCATGATCAGGAGCAGGTCGGCAGGCAGCATCACCCGTCCGGCCAGGGTGCAGCGCCACAGGAACCCGATGGACAGGAGGGCGAGCAGGCCCAGGCAGAGCAGGTCAACTCTCGCCGACCGCGGAGACCGCCGCATACTGCCCCCTCCTATCGCGGCTGCGAATGCGCACCAACTCCTGCCATGACTCCCACGCCGCTCGGAACGGTCTGACCGTCGTCTGTCCCGAGTCGCTCCACCTCACCGGCACCTCGCACAACCGCAGGCCCCACTTGCGCGCCACGTAGATCAGCTCGGCGTCGAAGGCCCAGCCGTGCTCGTGCTGCACCGCGAACAGCCCGTCGGCGGCCTCTCCGGTCATGGCCTTGAACCCACAGGTCACATCCGAGACCCCCAGTCCCAGCATCGCCCCGGCGATCTTGCGAAACACGCCGCCCATGAACCGCCTCAACGCTCCCTGGGGCACCTCGATCACCGATTCCGGCAGGTGCCGCGAACCGATCACCACATCCGCCCCGGCCTCCAGCAGCGGCAGAACACGGTCGGTCTCCTCCACCGGGGTCGCCATATCCACGTCCAGGAACACCCGCCAGACTCCTTTGGCCTCGAGCATGCCCCGTCCCACCGCATAGCCCTTGCCCCGGTTGGGCGTATGCGAGATCACCCGCACGCGATGGTCCCTCTCGGCGCAACCACGCGCCCGGGTCTCGGTGTCGTCCCGGCTGCCGTCATTGGCGACGACGACCTCCGCATCCAGGCCGCGCGCGTCAATGTACGCAAGGATGCGGGCCAGGGCCGCCTCAATGGCGGCCCCCTCGTTGTATGCGGGCAGCACGAACGACATCTGCGGCTCACCGATCATCAGAAGCCCCCAAATCGCGACCGCCGTAGATCCGGACCCCGGAGTTCTCATATACCATGCGGTAACCGCTCAGGCCCTCCCCCGGGTCCCGTGGCACCCCGCCACCCGCGGTGGCGAGCAGCCTCTCCTGCGGCCCCCACCACAGCACCGTCGCCCCCACCAGGGACAGCAGCCGCTCCCGGGTCTCCGGCGCCGTCGAAGGATCGTAGAAGGCGGCAATCCGCGCCAGGTACACCGGGTAGTCGTCGGAGATCGTCTCCGCCCAGTGCCCGGCCATCACCAGGCACGGCGCGTAGGCGGGGATGTAGTTACCGGTCAGATTGGAGCAGAACACCACATCCTCCTCCGTCGTATGCCCGGCGAGCCAGCGCAGGGCCTCCACCTCCGACCGCTCTAGATAGGCCGGCGGGGTGAGAACATGCAGCAGGGTGCGGTTGTTGGACAGCACGTGCCGCATCGACTCGGCGACGAACAGCACATTGGACGGCACTGTGGCCAGTACCAGCGCCGCCACGATGGACACCACCACGGGACGACTCAGCGCGCCCCGAGGGCCTCCGACCTTCGTGGAGGAGGGGCCGTGGTCCGCGCAGCCTGCCGAGGCCCGCTCTTGCCCTGCTATGCCCGTGGCCAGCCTCTCCCACACCCCCACCAGCGCCCAGGCCGCCAGGATGCACAGCGGGATATGCAGCCCCTCCATCATCTTGCGCTGAAACGGCACAGGCAGGTAGATCACCGCCGCCCCGCAGGCCGCCCAGACCACCGGCAACAGCCGACGCCACCGCTCATCATCCGCGGCCCTGTGCCAAAGCAAGAGCGCGCCTGCGACAATGGGCAGTCCGAAAGACGGGAGCCCGAGGACGTTCTGTGGAGCGCGGGCGAGGTGCAAGACCAGGGATACCAGGCCCAGAGCCGCGACGATCCCCGCCAGGAGCCCGTTGCGCCGCCGCTGCTGCGGCCCCGCGCCCGCGGCCAGCAGCCACGCGCCCACTGCCGCCAGAACCAGGACCAGTCCGTAGCCCACCGCCACGTCCAGAGGCGGCCGTGACAGTGTGGGAGTGCTCACCTTGGCCGCGTACGAAGGGTCCGCTTTCGCGCCGTAGCAGGCCCAGATCGGCGAGGCGAGGCTCAGCAGCAGGACCAGTCCGTAGCGCCCGGCCCCGCGGCGCAGGCTCAGACGGCCGGTCAGCACCGCCCCCAGCATCCAGACGCCGATACTCAGATGCAGCGCGAAGATGTCATAGCCGTGTACGTTGCCCAGCAGGAGCAGGAATAGCCCGGTCCAGACAGCGGCCGCGTAGCCGGGCTCCGAGGTCAGCCGGGCGGCGTACTTCATCACCAGGCACACCAGCCCCAGCGACAGGGAGAACAGGGGGTTGAGCAACAGCGACAGGAAGACGATGGCCTCCGGCTGCGCCTGCCAGCCGTCGGCCACATCCATCGGGAACACCGCCAGGCCCGGCGCCACGGTCCCGCCCTGCCCCATCATCACCACGACCCAACCCAGGCCTGATGAGACGGACGCCAGGATCAGACCCAGCCAGCGCACCCGCCGGTCCGCCGTGAACTCGGCGGCCAGGTAGTACAGGGCCACCATGCAGAACACGCCGAAGACGTAACGCGAACCCGCGAACAAAGCCAGCGGGCCGAGGCCTGTGAGCGCGGCCAGCCGCCCCAGGACCAGCAGAAACAGGTTGAAGAAGTGCGGCGACTGCTGTCGCAGCGTGTACTGATCGCGCAGCAGGACCCGCCCCTCCGCCGCCTGGCGCACCCACGACAGGTAGACGTTCCCGTCATCCACACCCCAGATGAAGCCGCCGAACTCCCGGTCCGGTCCGGCGGCGTTCCGAGCCTGCAGGTACGGCACGGCGGTCAGGGCCATGACGGCCACCGACCACAGGAGTACACCAACCAGCTCTGAAGAAGCGACCCGCCTCATCTCAGCCGTTCCGCCGTTGTCGCGAGCGCCGGCGCTGCAGGCGCCGCCGGGCGCAGGATTGCCGTGAATTCCCGGAGATTCCTCAAACCGCTCTTACCGAGAGCGGACGGCCTCAGGATGCCCCCCGGCGAAGGTGAGTTTCGTCCCCGCGGCCCGGCCGGGGGCCGGTGGGATCGCCGCCGGGCCGGCCGACCCGAGGCGGGCCTTCGCTAGAACCTCTGCACCTTGAGCAGCGCCTTGCGCACCCCCGACACGGACAGCATCGACCGCACGGTGCGCCACAGACGCTTCCGGCCCAGGTAGAATCGCAGGAAGGCCGTCCGCTTGATCTGCACCAGCCTGCGCGCCGGAAGGGCGACGCCGTCCTTGTACACGGGCACCTTGTAGTAGTCGAACTGCTCCATCTCCTGTCCGACCAGCTCGCGGGTCTTGTCCCACAGGTGTGTGTGCGGCAGTGGCGTGGTGATGCTGAAGCTGGCGTCATCCAGGGGCAGGCGGTTGGCCAGGTCCACCGTGGCCCACGCCTCCTGCTCGGTCTCGGTGGGCGCTCCCAGCATGAAGTACCCCCTGACACTGAGGCCCACATCCCTGGCCAGATGAACGGCCTCCTCGGCCTGCTTCACTGTGATGCCCTTCATGTAGATCTCGTCCAGGATGCGTTGGGTGGCCGACTCGATCCCGATGTGCGCCACCCGTAGCCCGGCCTCCTTCATCATCAAGAGGCTCTCGCGGTCCACCAGATCGGCGCGGATGTTGCAGCCCCACAACAGACCGAGCCCGGCCTCGACCATCGCCCCGCACAGCTCGGCCATCCACTTGCGGTCCACCAGGAACGTGTCATCCAGCCACATGACCCCCTCGATGCCGAAGCGCCCCTTGAGCTCGGCAAGCTCGCCGACGATGTTCGCCGGCGACCGGCGCCGGATCTTGTTGCCGAAGATCGTGCGCAGCGTGGGCTGGCAGTAGGCGCAGTTGAAGGGGCAGCCGCGCGAGGCGATGATCGAGGTCCCGCGCAGGTCGAGGGCCACCGCGTCCAGCTGGTACCAGTGGGCCAGATACCTGTCCATCGGGAGCAGGTCCCAGGCGGGATAGGGGATCTCGTCCAGGTCCGGCACCGCCGGCGCGAGGCCGCCGTCGACGAAGTCGCAGTGCTCGCAGTACGAGTAGCCCTGCAGGCCTCGGTACTGCAGTCCGTTGGCGACCAGCGCCGGAAGACTGACCTCGGCCTCCCCCACGTGCACCGCATCCACGCCCGGCAGACGCGCCGTGCTCTCCGGCTCTACGGTGGCGTGTGGCCCTCCCACGACCACCACCGCGTCCGGACAGACGTGGGAGACCACCCCGGCCACCGCCGCCACGTCCTGCACCATGGAGGTCAACGCCGAGATCGCCACCAGGCCGGGTCTGCAGCGGAGCAACTCCTCGGCCAGCCTCTCCAGCGGCCGGCGATGGAAGGTGGCGTCGAAGATGGAGACGCTGTGGCCCGCCCGCCGCAGGCAGGAGGCCAGATAGGCGACCCCCAAAGGCGGGTCGCCTGAAGGGTATCGCATTCGCGGGAACACAAGCAGGGTATGGTCCATTAGCCCCAATACCGTCTCACTGCGCGGCCCCCGGCACCGCAGCGGATCGTGTCACACCGGGCCGTGACGCCGGCTCAGTGAGTCAAAGACCAACAGCGACGCGAGAGTTCCGCACGCCAGGCAGAACGCAAACAGCCCCACGTGCACCACCGCCGGCACATAGGCCATGAAGAGCTTCGCCTCCGGTCCCGGAGCCAACCTCAGGCACTGGAAGACCCCGCCGATGCCCCGGACCGGCACCTTGGTGCTCTCACTATGCGCGCGCCACCCGGGATAGTACGTGTTGGTCACCACCAGGCTCCCCGCGCCGGCGCGCTTTGGCACCCGCAGCCTCGCCGTGTTCGCGATCGCCGGAGCCCGGAACTCCGGGGCGGGGAGAGCGGCCGGGTCCAGTCGGGCCAGAGCCGTCAGTACCGCATGGCCCCGCTCGTAGTCGCTCTGTCCCGGCTCGGGCTCAGGCAGCGACGCCTCGCGCACGAAGAAGGCCCGCGGGAACGCCCGGGGCCTCTCTATCACCCGCACCCCCTCGATCTGTGCCGCGCCCTCATGGGTCCCCTCCGCCGCGTCCACCAGTACGTGGCGGACGCCCGCCAGGTCCAGCAGGGGGGAGTCGATGTTCTCCAGTAGCAGCATGTTGCCGTTGGATGGTGGGGAGGGGTCCTGCCCCTCCTCGACCATGGTGGCGAAGAGTCGGGAGTTCAGCGGGTACAGCGAGTCATAGCCCTGGACGCTCTCAAGCTTGTCATAGGCGGTGCCCGCATTGGGCGGCAAGAGCGCGCGCGGGCGCCGCACGAGGCACTGGGCCCAGGAGCTGCGCCGCGTCACGGCCAGCATCCGCTCTCCGGCGGTGGTACTCACCTTCAGGTGGCGCGTGAGCTGCGTCTCAGGATACAGCCGCGAAGCGGGCCCCGAGGGGATCGTCCGCCATCCCCACGGCATCAGGTCCACGCACAGGAGCGCCACGGCGGCGACGGTGACGAGGCGCAGGATGTCTTCGCGGCCGGCATCCCGCGCCCTGCGCCGCACCGCGTCCAGGCCCATCCCGCCGAGAACCGCGACGCAAAGCGTGTACACCGACAAGAGACGCACGAAGCCCGCTCCCAGGGCCTGCCTGGGCACACAGTAGTAGAGCACCGCCGCGGGCGGACCGCCCATGGCCGCCCAGATTAGCACCGCCGCGGCCGCGGCGACGCCCCACAGGCCGGGCCTCTTGCCCAGCACCAGCGCACACACCGCCAGGATCAGCGTGAGCAGCCCGACGTAGCCGCACCGCTCGCCGTATGAGATGGCGGCATAGTTGTGGTTGGCCCGGCTGCCCAGAGCGTCGGGCCACAGCAGCCGGATCAGCTCTATGGGTTCGAGCCCCCAGCTCGCGCCGAGGCGGAAGCCTTCCGCCGTCGCCTCCGCATGGCCTCGCGGCGAGTGCTCGGCCAGCTCCAAAGAGGGCAGAAGCTGCGGCAGTGCCAAAAGCACACCCAGCGCCGCGCCTGCAAGCAGGTACTCCAGGCCCGGTCTCTCGCACCGCCGCACCGCGCCCGCCCAGCGCACCAGCGCATACGCGGCCGTGGCCAGCCACACGTACAACGCGATCTGCAGATGCCCGGCCAAGAAGGCCATGCCAACACAGACCGCCAGCATCACCACCCCCTGGAGACGCTTCCCTCGCACAATGCGCTCCACGCCCCACAGCCCCCCGGGCAGCCAGGCGATGCAGTTGACCAGCGTGGGCAGCGGCACCATCCCGATCATGAACCCGCCCAGGGCGAAGGCCAGGGCCGCGTACATGGCGGCGGCCGGGCTCAACTGGATCTCACGGCAGAAGCCGAAAGTCAGGAGCGCGGCCAACAGGAAGTGCAAGAGGGCACTCAGGCCCATCCCGATCCGCGGGTGAACGAGGCCGTAGAGCCAGTTGAGGGGGTAGAAGATGGCCGACTGCCCATTGGCCACCAGCGGGTAGCCGCAGAACTGCTGGCTATCCCAAAGCGGCCACTGCCCGGCCTGCAGACCCCGGTGCAACTGTAGCCGCCACGGGTAGAACTGGGCCACCCCATCCCACCAGAAGGCATCCCACTGCTCCGTGCTCTTGTCCGGCCATTGGGCACCGGCCCACGGCAGCATCCAGGTCTGCTGTCCCACGGGCACGGGAACTCTGCCTCTGGCCAGCCACGGCGCCCAGAAGCAGAGGATGACAAGTGACAGGCCGACGACGTACCGTGTGACGGCTCTGGGCGTATCTGAGCCTTCAGCGCGCATGCGAAGGTGGACCCTCCACCCGACTGCAAGAAGAGCTGGTCGCTAGAGGTCTCATTGTAAACCACGGGCCCGATGCTGAAAAGTGGGGAAGGCGGAGAGGCGGAGAGGATGCGTTGCGGCGCAGCAGGCAGGCACGCAGTTCCAGACGCCACACCGTCGGGGGCCCGCGGCCGCGGCTCGGCCGACGCGCCCTGCTCCCCGGCCCCGGCCGGAGCAGGGAGAACCAAGGGGCCGCGGGGAAGGACAAGGGTGCACCAATTTGGCCGGGAGCTTCGCGCGGGCTCAGGTCGACTGGGCGGCCATTGCGACCACGGTCGCCTCCTGGAGGGCCTCGGCGGATTTGCGCAGCAACTCGTCCAGCGTGAAAGGCTTCCAGAGGAACCCCGTGGCCCCCATCTCCCCGAAGTCCCTGGCCACTCGCTCGTCGATCCTGCCGGTCATCACCAGAACTCGTGGGGGCCTGAGGCAGCGCGCGGCGGCCTCCAGAACGACCCTCGCGCCGCCTCCGGGCATCATGACATCGGTGAGCACCAGGTCGAACTCGTCGGCGGCCATGAGATCCGCCGCTTGACCGCCGGATTCGGCGCAGCGCACATGGTGCCCCACGGTGCGGAGGGCGTTCGCCAGGCAGCGGCGCAGGTCATCCTCGTCGTCGACCACCAGCACTCTGCGCCCCTGGCGGACCCAGGTGGTCCGGGCCGTCTCGCACTCCGGGGGCTGCAGGTCGCACTCGGCCCGGCAGGCCTGCAGGCCGATGGTGAAACGGGTGCCGCCGTCCAGCCCGCTCTCAACCGCAATCCGCCCACCGTGGGCGGTGATGATCCCGTGCGACACAGACAGGCCCAGGCCCGTTCCGTGGGTGTCACCCTCGCCCAGACGGCCCTTGGTCGTGAAGAAGGGCTCAAAGACGCGTCCCAGATCCTCCGGGGCGATGCCACAGCCGGTGTCGGACACCTGCACCCAGACCATCCCGCCGTTCTCGTCGGGAGAGAACTGAGTGTCGAAGCGCAGTTGCCCGCCTTCGCTCATCGCGTGGCAGGCGTTGATGATGAGGTTGAGGAAGACCTGTTCCAGTTGGTTGCGGTCCGCGTACACCGACTGCCCGCGGGAAGCGTAGTTGCGCACCACCACAACCCCGGCGTTCTCCACCTCACGCACCGCCATCGTCAGTGCCGCTTCGATGGGCGCCTCGATGCTGATCGACTCCCGTTTGGGCTCCTCGGGACGGCCGAATCGCAACAGACTGCTGCAGATGTCGGCGCCCCGCAGGCTGCCGCGCAGCATGAGCGCATTGGCTTCGCGGTAATCCTCAATGTCATCGCTGAGGCCGCACAGCTCGGCACTCATGCGCAGGGAGGCCAGGATGTTGTTGAACTCGTGGGCGACGCCGGCCGCCAGTTGGCCCACCGCGGCCAGCCGCTGGGTCTCCTCCACCCTTACCTGTTCCGTGACATCCTTGCCCACTCCCCGATAGCCCGAGAGGCTCCCATCGGCGGCAAAGACCGGGACGCCGCTGAGCTGAACGTACACGCGGCGGTTGTCTTTGGTGGCCGCCCACACCTGCAGATTGCGCATGCTCTCGTGCTGCCGCATGGTGGTACGGACCGTCTGCTCCAGGAAGGCCACGCTGTCGGGAACGGCAAGCCACGACAGCGGGCGCCCGATGCACTCGGCCGGGTAATGGCCGAGCACCTCGTGGATGCGCTCGGAGACGTAGGTGTGCCGCCCCGCGGCGTCCAGTTCCCAGACCCAGTCCGAGGCATTCACGGCGATGTCGCGGAACCGCGTCTCGCTGGCCACCAGCCTCACCTGCGCCCTCTGCAGCGTCTCCAGCATCCGGTTGACCGCCATGCCCAGGGACGCCAGTTCATCGCCCCCATCCACCCGCACTCTGGCGGATGGGTCCACGCTGTTCTCGATAGACTGCACATCGGCCATCAGCCGCTCCACCCTGTCTACCACCACCCGCTCCAGGATCCACAGCGCCGCCAGACCGAAGGCGGCGATGACCAGGACCAGAGAGAGCACGAAGTAGCGCGTCCCTGCCAGACCCTCGTTGTACATCGTGCGCGGACGGTCGACCCTCAGCACCACTGCAGGTTGCCCCTGCAAATCGCCAAGCAACGCGTAGCCCTGGATGCGCTCCTTCCCCAGCGCACGAACACACGCCCCCTGTCGCCGCAGGGCGCGGAGTAGCGGTCCCCCTCCGCTGTGCTCCAGGATCGACGCCGGTGTCATCACCGTCAGGGCGGACAGCGGCCGCTGCGCGGGGTCGGCCAACCTGTCGGCGGTCACGCGACGCGCCAGCACCAGGACACCGACCACGGCGCCGCCGGAGCCGGCGGATCGGATCGGCGACGAAGCCACCGCGTACGGAACGCCTCCGGCCGTCACCAGGCCCCGCACGCCCAGGCGGCGCAGGCCACCGCGAACCAGCGGCCCCGTGGGCGCCAGGTGCCGGGTCATGTCGGCGCGAGTCTGTGGGCTCATCTCGGTCGGTGAGCCGCGCTGATGCAGGCAGGACAGCCGCCCCGCGGCATCGGCCACCGCCACGATGTCTGCGTCGTACCGAGCGGGCAGCTCGCCCGCCGCCGCGCCGGCCGCAGCAGGACGACATTGCGGCGCCACCGCGAACTCCGCCGACGAGGCCGCACGCGCCTGCATGCTCAGCTTTGCGGTCTCCCTGTGCAGAGCACTCGCCGCCCCGGCGGCGCTAGCCTCAACGGCGTGGGCCTCCAGACGCACCACGTTCTCCAGCCACACGAAGCGCGTCACGGCCCACAGGGCCAGGACGGCTCCGGCTCCCACGATCGTGGCCAGCATGATGGCACGATTCCGCATGATACCCGGGCTCTCCGAACGGACATGCTCTCGGCCTGCGGCGGCCCCGCAGGCCTCGTTGGTTGCGCGACGCTGCGCCGCCGTCAAGGAGGCCGCGTCTTCTGGCCGACGTCCCAATGTACCTACGGCAGCCGCGGGGGCGGCCTGCATCAAGTCTCCCGGCAAGAAGGTAAAGCTTTGGAAAAGGTACGTGGCTCCGTCGTGTCAGGAGAGCCGTTTTCATGTACACACTGCCCTCTTTTCGCTTATCGATGGAGCCATGGATGTATCCGGGCCGGCGGGACTCGAGGGGGCGCGCATGACGACGGGCCTCGGCGGTAGCGGCCGACAGGAATCCGGGCAGCGTCGAGATGTCTCACGGAGCATGTCCGCGCCTAAGGAGGCGGCCTATGCAGAGGTCTGGTACCGATCCGACGAGGGCTTGGGGCTGTGGTGGCGCGCACGCAGAGCCGCTGTAGTGGCAGGGCTGCGGAGAGACCGGCCCAGAGGTCGTCACGTCCCGCAGGCCGTGCTCGCCGATCTGTCTCGGCGGGCAGCGGTGCCCTGCCGTCGGCCGCGGTTCACGACGGCCTCGGCGCGGTCCGCGGTATCGGCGCGGGCTAGCGGTCGAGGCTGTCGGAGGGAGAGCCGGGCGCTGTGGTCGCGCTCGCGGGGAGCGATTGGGATGACTGGGGCAGCGCGCGCTCGTAGCTCAGTGCCATCATGACCACGCCGGTCAAGATAACGCACAGCGCGGCCACCCGCAGCGGCGGGATGGTCTCACCGAAGATGCGCCACGAGAGCGTCACCACCACTACATAGCTCAGGGCGATCATGGGGTAGGCGTAGCTCAGGGGGAGGTTCTTGAGGGCGACCAGGTAGATCAGCGAGCTGATGCCGTAGCAGGCAAAGCCGAGAAACACGTAGATGTTGGTGAAGATGGATGACAGGATGAGGCCTACAGGAGCATTGGGAGGCAGGAGCGACAGTCCGGTCTTGAGCAGGATCTGCCCTGTCGCCCCCAGGGAAATGGCCACCAACAGCAGGAGAAGAAACGGCAGCATCTTAGTGTGCTCAGCCTCCCGGCACGTGAACAGCAAAGGGCCGAGTCGGCCTGTCCCCGTGCGGGTCAGGCCCGACTCGGCCGGCAGTTACGGACCGTCTCGAAAGCGGCCCCGGGCGCGGCGGTCGGCCGGCACCGGTGTCCGGGCCACTAGCCGATCAGGGCATTGGCCACATCGACGGCCGACGCGGCGTCGGGCGCGTAGCCATCGGCACCGATCTCGTCGGCGTAGTTCTGCGTCACCGGCGCGCCACCGATCATGACCTTGACCTGGTCGCGAACGCCGGCCTCGGCCAGGGCATCGATGGTGTCCTTCATCGAGGGCATGGTTGTGGTCAGCAGAGCCGACAGGGCCACTATCTGCGCCCCCTGGCTCTTGACGGCTTCGACGAACTTCTCCGGCGGAACGTCGACTTCCAGATCCAGCACGCTGTAGCCGCCGCCCTCAAGCATCATGGCGACCAGATTCTTGCCGATGTCGTGCAGGTCGCCCTTGACCGTGCCGATTGCCACCGTGCCTCTTGGCTGGACCCCGCTCTGGGCCAGCAGCGGCTTGACGATGTCCATGCCGGCATGCATGGCCCGGGCGGCGATGAGCACTTCCGGTACGTAGAACTCGTTGGCCTTGAACTTCGCGCCGACGACGGTCATCCCGGCGATGAGCCCCTCGTTGACGATTTGCTCCGCCGACACTCCCTCATCGACGGCGGCCTGCGTCAGGTTTGCGACGTCATCGCGCTTGCCGCTGATGACAGCGGCTGCCAATGCCTGCAGATCCGCCATTGTCTGCTTACCTCCCGTGTGCTATCGTACCGGCCGGCACGCCGGTGTGTGCCGTCACTGCATACTATCCGATGAGCCAACTCGTCCGCAAGACCTACGGGAACAAAATCGTCTCCATGAACGCCATCTGGAACTCGGGGCGCCGAGAAAGCTCCAGGTGCCGGGCGCCGCGGGCCAATTCCACCGCCCGCCGGCGCTCCTCCCGCGACAACAGCGCCAGTAGAGCCCCGGCCCCGGCCGCGTTTCCGACCCCCCGGATCCGCTCGGTCGGCACAGTGGGCAACAGGCCCATCCTCATGGCGCTCAACGGGTTGATGTAGTTACCGAAGGCTCCGGCCAGGAGCACCTCTCCGAGCTCATCAGCCTTCAGCCCGGCCTCCTGCAGCAGAAGGTCCGCGGCGGCTTTGACCGCCCCCTTGGCCAACTGCAGCTCGCGCACGTCGCCCTGGGACAGGCAGACCGGGCAGCCTGCGTCCACATCGCCCAGGAGGAAGCGGCGCTCGCGCCCCTCGCCCACCAGCCGCCGTCGGATCGCCTCCGGAACGTCGGGCGGCAGCTCATCCTCCCGGAAGCGCCCCGAGGGCTCCACAACGCCCAATTCCAGCAGCACGGCCATGGCATCGAAGAGCCCTGAGCCACAGATCCCCGCCACGGGCCGATCCCCGATGGTGGACACTTCGATATCATCGGTGCCGATGCACACCCTCTCGATGGCTCCCGGGGCCGCGCGCATCCCGAATTCAAGCTGAGCGCCCTCGAAGGCCGGCCCGGCCGCGCACGAGGCAACCAGCAGCTCCTTGCCCGACCACAGCGCCAACTCCCCATTCGTGCCGATATCCACGGCCAGCACCGGGTGCCCTCGCTCGGCGATGTCGGTTGCCAGCAACACGCCCACCGTATCGGCACCCACGAACCCGGCGATACTGGGCAGGACGAAGACGTTCCCCCGCGGGTGCATGCTCAGCCCAGCTTCCGCCGGCCGCAGAGCCTGCGCCCGCACGCTGACAGGCACGTACGGCGCCTCGGCCAGGTGCCGCGGGTCCATCCCGATGAACAGGTGGGCCATGGCGGTATTGCCGACCACCGTCACCTCGTAGATGTCCTCGGCCCCGCATTCGCAGCGCCCCAGAGCCTCGGCCAGAGCACCGTTGATGCTCTGGATCGCCAACTGTCGCATCTGGTTGAGCCCCGAGCCGTTCTTGTTGCAGTGCTCGATTCGTGAGATCACGTCGGCCCCGTGGCGGCCCTGCTCGTTGTACGCGGCCGCCGCCGACACCAACTCTCCGGTGAGCAGATTGGTCAGGTACACCACTACCGTCGTGGTGCCGATATCTACTGCGGCCCCATAGGTGCGGGGCGGCTCGTCGCCGGCCACCACATCCACCAGCCGTGACCCCACCAGGGCGGCCGTTATCTGGAAGTCTCCCTTGCGCAACTCCGAGGAGAGCATCCCCAGCGCGGCCGGACAGCCGTGGAGGTCCGGAACCGTCGCCGCCAGAGCGTCGGCCACGCGGTCGAAGTCGCTCCTTTGATCCTCCAGACTGGGCTTGCCCAGTGCCAGCGGAACCTGTCGGGCCTCGGGGTCGAGAGCCACCGGCCGGACGAGGTCGCCGTTTAGCGACTTGGTCCCCACCACGTGCGCCTCCGGCGGCAGTTGCACCACCACATCTCCGGCAACCTTGGCCTGACACGACAGGCGCACACCGGCGGCCAGCTCCTCGGCGGTCAGGGCCGCCACTTCCGCGGGCTCCGGAGCGCTCACCTCCCCCGACACCACGTTCACCCTACACTTGCCGCAGCGCCCCCGGCCGGCACAGGGCAGATGCAGGCTCAGTCCTGCCTCATGCGCCGCATCCGACACCAGCGTCCCCGCGGGCACCGTGCACTCACGACCATCCGGCTCGAACCTCACGCTCACCATAGCTGACACCTGAAGACACCCACCCAGTAAGAAAACCGGCGTCCGGGCGGTGCCGGACACCGGTCAGGAATTCGACGACATGCGCTTTGTGGCACAGGACGGCGGACGGCCCCGTCTCGACGGCGGCCCGCAGAGGCGGGCTCTGTACTGGAAGTCCGGCCGAGGAGCCGGTTCTGCCGTCAGTACGTCATCCTGAGCGTCCGTCTCGCGCAGCGAGATAGCGAGGAATCTCGCTGAATGCCGGGAGATTCCTCGAGCTGATCTTGCCGGAAGCGGACGCTCTCAGGGTGGCATCCCCGGCGAAAGCGGAGTTCTCGGCCGCACCTCAAGATGCCTGGATGGGCGCGCTTCTCGGCGTCTGGAGCAGGTTCTGGGGCCACAACCAGGGCCTTGGCCGGCCCGCCTCGGCGACCCCGCCCTGCGGGCTCGCCGCTCGGCCGTGGCACCGACCCAAGGCGGCCCCCCGTGTCGTGCTCGTCGGTCTTGGACTTAGGCTTGGCTAGTAGTAGCGCAGGCTCTTGCGGGCTTCATCGGCATGCCGCGAACCCGGCTCCATCTCCACGACCTTCTCCAGCATCGGTTTGGCACGCTCGAACTCGCCCAGCATCTCCAGGCTCTTGGCCAGATCGAGCACATACAGGGCGTTACCCGCGTCCAGCTCGACGGCCTTCTCGAGCGACGCGATGGCCTCCTCGAAGAGGCCGGTGTTCAGAAGCACATGGCCCATGGCCCACAGGCACTGAGGCGACTCCGGGCAGGCCTCCAATGCCTGTTGCAGCAGGGGCAACGCCTGATCGTAGTCGCCGCTCAGACGCGCCTGGTTGGCCTCTTGAAACAGTCGTTGAGTGTTCTCGTCCATGGCATCACAACTTCTCGCGCGAGGCGCCGCTGTATCTTTGGTAATGGGTAGTGCTACGCTACTTGCAGCCCAGTTTGGTCCCTACCGTCAGCCGCGCGCCGCGGAGATACTCCTCGGCGGTCATCGGCTGCTTCCCCGCAGCCTGCACCTGATGCAGCCACAGCCGCCCGCTGCCACACTGCACGGCAAACCCGCCATCGCAGGGCAATTCGACGACCTCACCGGCTTCTCCTTCCTCCTTCCCACTACTTATTTGGGCACTTGCCGTGAGTATCTTGAGCCGCTTACCGCCTACGTGCGTGAAGGCTCCCGGCCACGGATTGTACGCTCTCACCTGCCGCTCCAGCCTCTTCGCGTCCTGCGTCCAGTCCAGCTCCGCATCCTGGCTGTGGATCAGCGGCGCGAAGGTGGCCTGGCTGTGGTCCTGAGGGGTCCGCCGCGCCGTGCCGTCGGCGATGGCCGCGATCGCCTCCAGCAGCGTCTGTGTTCCGATCCGGGTGAGGCGGGCCGTCAACGTTCCGCACGTGTCGGCGGCGGCGATATCCAGGGCCTGTTGCAGGAGTATGTCCCCCTCATCCCAGCCCGGAGCCACGTACTGCACCGTCACCCCGGTTGTCTCGAGGCCCTGCAGGATGGCGTGCTGCACCGGCGCCGCGCCGCGCAGCCTGGGTAGCAGCGAGTAGTGTACGTTCACACACCGTCCGACGCTGCAGGGCAAGGGACCGCAGGGCAACCGCTGGCCGAAGGCGACCACCACACACAACTGGGCGCCCAGCTCGTCGAGCCGTCCGCAGGCCTGCCCACACTCTCCGCTCTCCGGCTGGCAGATCGGCAGCCCCAGACTGAGCGCCACCCTCTTGACCGGCGACGGTCTGGCGGTCCCGGACCGTCCCGCGGGGCGGTCCGGCTGGGTGACCACCTGTACCACTTCATGCTCGGCGGCCAATGCCTCCAGGTACTCGGCGGCAACGGCCGGAGTGCCGAAGAAGCCGATACGCACGGGCTCAGCCCCCCTGCCGCCGCGCGCGTCGTTCCTGCAGCCGACGGAACCGCTCCGTAACCTCTTCTACCGTTGTGCCGTCCAGGCGGTAGCCGTCCTCCTCGTCCTCGTCCGGCACCACCCAGCACAGCGTCTCGCGCAGAGCCCGATCGAGGAACAGGACACCGTCCAGGTGATCGATCTCGTGCTGCAGCGCCCGGGCCAGGAGGCCGTCGGCATGGATGCTGATCTCCCCGCCCTCGGGTGTGGTGCCCACGGCAACCACCGAGGCGGCGCGCGGGACCTCTCCGCGCAGGGTGGGCAGGCTCAGACAGCCCTCCATGGCGCCCTCCTGCCCGCTGCGCTCGGCGATATGGGGATTGAGCAGAGCGTGGATCTCCGTGTCTTCCTCGTCATCGGCCCGGACCACGATGACCCGCACAGACTCCCCCAACTGCGGGGCGGCCAGCCCCACGCCGGGAGCCTCCACCATGGTCTGCTTCATGTCCTCGATCAGGGCAAGCAGTGCGTCATCCACATTGCGCACCCGCTTGGCCTTCCTCCGCAGCACGGGGTGGCCGCAGTACAGTATCTCTCGCGTAGCCATGTTTGCCAAACCTCTTCGCAGCTTCTCACATCATATCCGTGGGATCGATGTCCACCACTACCGCGGTCGACCCCGTGTCGCCCAGGCGCTCAATGAGCGCGTCGGTGGGACGCCGCACCGCCTCGGCGTCCGGTCCCTTGAGCAGCAGGTGGTACCGGAACTGTCCTCGCAGCTTGTGTAGCGGCGCCTCGGCCGGACCCATGAAGTGCACCGCCCCCTGCTGGTGGGCAAGCCCCAACTCCTGCAGGGTCACGGCACATCCCCGGGCTACATCCAAAGCCCGCTGCTCGTCCTCGTCGCTAAAGACGAGCCGAACCAGACCGGCAAACGGAGGATACCTGTTGAGCCGCCGATATGCAAGCTCTCTGCTGATGAAGCTCTGGTAGTCGTGGTCGCAGGCGGTGGTCACGGCGTAGTGCTCCGGGTTGAAGGTCTGGACGATGACCCGGCTGTCCTTGTTTCCCCGTCCGGCACGGCCGGCCACCTGAGTGAGGATCTGGAAGGTCTGCTCTCCGGCCCGGAAATCCGGCCGGTTCAGCCCCGTGTCGGCGTTGAGCACACCCACGAGAGTCACATCCGGAAAGTCGTGGCCCTTGGCGATCATCTGTGTGCCCACGAGGACATTGGCCTCACCGGCGGCGAAGCGCCGCAGGATCTTGTCGTACGCATTCTTCTGGGCCGTGGTATCCCGGTCCATGCGCAGAGCCCTGGCCCCCGGTACGGCCCGCTCGAGCTGATCCACCACGCGTTCGGTGCCCATGCCGTGGAAGCCGATGTCGTACCCGTCGCAGTTGGGGCAGCGCTCCGGGACGGCCTCGTCACGGTCGCAGTGGTGGCAGCGCAGACGGCGGCTCTGGTGGTGGTAGGTGAGCGACACCGCGCAGTCGGGGCACTGCAGACTCAGGCCGCAGTCCCGGCACATGACGAAGGTCGAAAAGCCCCGGCGGTTCAGGAACACGATGGCCTGATCGCCTGCCTCCACACACTCGTTGAGCGCGGCCACAAGCTTCTCCGAGAACGCCTCATGCCGGCTGTCACGGGGCTCTTGGCGCAGGTCGACGATCTCGATCCGCGGCATCGGGCGGTCGTCGATACGCTCGGGCAGATGCACGAGCTCGATCCCGCCGTCGCCCTCGGTGGCGTGATAGTAGGCCTCCACCGATGGAGTGGCGCTGCCCATCAGCAGCACCGCGCCCTCCCTCGCGGCGCGCTGGGCGGCCACCACCTGTGCCGCGTAGCGCGGCTCGCTGTCCTGCTTGTACGCCCGCTCATGCTCCTCGTCCACGACGATGATGCCCAGATTGCGACAGGGAGCGAATACCGCCGAGCGCGCGCCCACCACGATGTCCGCCTCCCCGCTGCGAATCCGCATCCACTCGTCGAAGCGCTCACCGGTGCTCAGTGCGCTGTGAAGCAGCGCCAGACGGTCGCCGAAACGAGCCCTGAAGCGCCCAACCGCCTGCGGAGTCAGGGAGATCTCGGGAACCAACACGATGGCGCTGCGTCCCATCTCGGTGGCCGCCTGAATGCTCTGCAGGTACACCTCAGTCTTCCCGCTGCCGGTCACGCCGTGGAGCAGCAGACGGGCGCCGTGCCCTGCGGACAACGCGTCCGTCACACGTTCCACCACCACCCTCTGGGCGGGGTTGAGGTCCAGAGCGTGGGCGCTCTCGCCTCCGAACCCCCGAGTCTGAGGGGCCCGTAGGACGCGTTCTTGCGCCACATGGGCCAGGCCGTCGCGTTCCAGCGCCCGCACGGCATCCCGCGGAAGATCGGCCATGGGCACGGCGTCTCCGTCCGCCGCCAGCAGGCTGCTGAGTGCCTCGGCCTGTCGCGGCGCCCGGGAGGACAGCCGCTCAAGCAGCGCCACCCAATCATGGTCGCTGTCGGACAGGTACGCCACCTGTCGCGTCTTGGGTCCCGCGGCCGGTCGCTTGAGGCGGCGTACCTCGCGCACCAGTCCCTTGGCGGCCAACGCTCTCACCGCCGCCCCGGCGCGCGAGACGCCCTCCTTACCCCCGCCGAACAGCCTCCCCAGCTCCCAAACGTTGCGGCCGTCGTTCTCTACCAGGGCCGCCAGCACCCTGGCCTGGTTCACCGCGGCCTCCAGCGAACGCCCGGCACCGGGAGTGCGCCCCAGGTCGGTCAACTCCACGGTTCGTTCGGGCTTGCGCGTCGCGCCCGGGGGCAGGAAGCACCTGAGGGCCTCCATGAGCGTGGAGCGGTACCGGTCGGCCAGCCAGCGTGCCAGCGAGACCTGGGCCTCGTCCAGGAGCTCCTCGTCGGCGCTCTTGTCAAGCAGCGCACGAACCGTCACTCCCGCGGGCGAACGGTTCGTCAGGCCCACCACATAGCCCGAGACCTGCTGCTTGCCCAACGGCACGCGAACGCAACTACCCACGCGCACCGAATCGCGCAGACCATCGGGCACCAGATAAGTCAGTACCCGGTCCAGGGACCGGGTAGCTAACTCGACGATGACTTCGCAATAGAGGCTCTCTGTCTCGTCGCCGAAGAGCGAGGGTTGTGACGGGTCCATGTTGTCTCGTGCCGTGACGGGGTACCTTCCTGCTGTGCGGGGTAGGTCCGATGCCTGTCTCTCTCCGACCGCACAGGGGGGAGGAGACGCTCGTTTGCGTCCACACAGAACCCCGGGGGGCCACGCCTTCCGAGTCATCCCGTCCGCGCGGACCGCGTTGCAGTTGGAGCCGCTCCGGGCTGCGATGCCGTAGAACGCTGGCTGGGAAGCTCGGCCGGCCCTGCTCGTGTCATCCTGAGCGTCCATCTCGCGCAGCGGGATAGCGAAGGATCTCTCGATATCCCGAAGGGTTCCTCGAGCTGCTCTTCCCGGGAGCGTAGGCTCTCAGAAGGACGCTCTCGGCGAATGCGGGCTTTCCGGCCGGACCGCTACAGCCCCGCCGCCAACCTCAACTCATCCACCATGTCCAGCTTCTCCCAGGTGAACTCCGGCTCATTGCGGCCGAAGTGACCGTAGGCCGCGGTCTTGGCGTAGATCGGCCGCCGCAGTTGCAGCTTGTCGATCATGCCACGCGGAGAGAGGTCGAAGACGTCCAGGACGATCTGAGCGATCTTCTCTTCGCAGCACTGGTTGGTGCCGAAGGTGAAGACGGCCGCCGAGAAGGGCTTCGGGTCGCCGATGGCGTAGGACACCTGCAGCTCGCAGCGGTCGGCCAGACCGGCGGCCACCACGTTCTTGGCGATGTACCGGGCCATGTAGGCACCGGAACGATCGACCTTCGTCGGGTCCTTGCCGCTGAAGGCGCCGCCCCCGTGCCGGGCCAGACCGCCGTAGGTGTCGACGATGATCTTGCGTCCGGTCAGGCCCGTGTCGGCCTGCGGGCCGCCCACGGTGAACAGCCCCGTCCGGTTCACCATCACGTCGATCTCGCCGTCCCGGAGCTCGTCGGGGATGATGGGGTCCACGACCTGCTCGATCAGATCGGCCCGCATCTCGTCGGCGTCCACTCCCGGCCGATGCTGGGCGGCCAGGAGCACGCGGGTCACGGCCACCGGCCTGTCGTCCTCGTACCGCACCGTCACCTGGGTCTTGCCGTCCGGGCGCAGGTATGGGAGCGCATCGGTCTTGCGTACCTCGGCCAGCCGCTTGGCCAGCTTGTGGGCCAGCATGATCGGAGTGGGCATGTACTCGGCCGTCTCATTGCTGGCATAGCCAAACATCATGCCCTGATCCCCGGCGCCTCCGGTGTCCACGCCCTGGGCGATATCCGGCGACTGCGAGTGGATGGCGGTCAGGACGCCGATGGTCTCGGAGTCAAACCCGTACTTGGCCCGGGTGTAGCCGATCTCCTCGACGGCGGCCCGCACCACATCGTCTACCTGGACGTAGCCGTTGGTGGTCACCTCGCCGGCCACGATGCAGGTGCCGGTCGTGACCATCGTCTCCACCGCTACGCGGCTCATCGGGTCCTGCTCCAGCAGCTTGTCCAGCACGCTGTCGGAGATGCGGTCACAGACCTTGTCCGGGTGCCCTTCAGTCACTGACTCTGAGGTGAGCTGGTATTCCTGTGCCAAGGTGTAGTCCTCCCTGGGCCATACCCTTGTCGGTTATCGTTCGACGATGCGCTCTACGGCGTCCAGTATCGCCACAGCTATCTCACGCTTGCTGCAACAGCCGACACGCACCGGTTGTTCCCGTCTGCCGTAGATGATGACCTCGTTCGTGTCGGCACCAAACCCTGCCCCGGGAGCCGACACGTCGTTGGCCACGACGAGGTCAAGGCCCTTGCGCTCCAGTTTGCGGAGGGCGTTCTCCTCAAGCTTCTCGGTCTCGGCCGCGAAACCCACGTAGACCCGGCCGGACCCGACGGCGGCCACGGTACCGATTACATCCGGCGTCCTGGCCACCTCGATGATCCCGGGGCTACTTTCCTTCTTGATCTTCTGCTCCGCGCGACGTACCGGCCCAAAGTCCACCGGGGCCGCGGCCGCCACGATCAGATCGCACTCCAGGTGCCTGGCCGAGACCGCCTCCAGCATCTCCTCCGTGGTCTCCACGCGGACCACTTCCGCGCGCCACGGCGGGCGCTGCTGCGTGGGCCCGGTCACCACCGTGACTGCGGCGCCGCGGCAAAGCGCCTCCTGAGCCAGCGCGAGGCCCATCTTCCCGCTGGAGGGGTTGGAGATGAACCGGACCGGATCCAGCCACTCCCGGGTCGGCCCCGAGGTGATCAAGACCCTCTTTCCCCGCAGAAGGCTCTCGGGCCGGCCCAGCACCTGATCCAGAGCGTCCAGCATGTCCTCGCGGTCGGCGAGCCGCCCGCTGCCCGTCTCGCCGCAGGCCAGATGCCCGCTGACAGGCCCCACGAAGACATACCCCAACTCCGACAGCGTCGCCACATTGCGCTGAGTGACGGGGTTATGCCACATGCGCCGGTTCATGGCCGGAGCCAGGAGAACCCTGCCCGCGGCGGCGCAGATGGTGGTGGTCAACAGGTCATCACAGATGCCGGCGGCCACCTTGGCGATCACATTGGCCGTGGCCCCGACCACGATCAGCGCCTCACCGAACTCAGCCAGCGAGATGTGCTCGATCTCCACCTCGGCGATCTGCCCGAACAGCTCGCAGGCCACGTCCTGTCCCGAGAGCGCCCTGAAGCTCGCCGGGCCCACGAACTCCGTGGCATTACGGGTCATCACGACCTTCACCTCGGCACCGCTCTGGCGCAGCTTGCTCACCAGATCGCACGCCTTGTAGGCCGCGATACTGCCGCAGACGCCCACCACGACCCGCCGTCCGCTCAGTGTTTCGTAGGTCACCGTCCGTCCGCCTCCGCATCGGCCAGGACCTCGGCCTGCAGGCTCCGCCAGTCGGCCCGTCCCAGCCGCTGCTTCTCGGCCACCAGAACCGCCTCCAGGTCATCCACGGCCTGCTGTACGCTCTCATTGACCAGCACAAACTGAAACAGGTCCATGTGAGCGAACTCGCGCCGGGCCGTGTGCAGACGCTTGAGCACATCCTCCGGGGCCTCGGTCTCGCGCCCCACCAGGCGGGCATGCAGCTCCCCCCAGGACGGCGGCGCCACGAAGACCAGCACGGCGCGACCGCCCAGGGCGAGGCGCACGCTCCGCGCGCCCTGATAGTCGATCTCCAGGATGATGTCCTCGCCGCGCGAGAGCGCTTCCTCCACGGGTCGCCGTGGGGTGCCGTAGTACAGGTCCTGGTGCACCACGGCCCACTCCAGTAGCTCGCCGCGCGTCCGCATGATACCGAAGTCGGCGGGAGAGACGAAGTGGTAATCCACGCCCGGCCGCTCACCCGGTCTCGGGCTCCGGGTCGTGCAGGAGACGGACTTGCGCAGGTCCGGCCGCCGGGACATCAGCCCGCGGATGATGGTGCCCTTCCCGACGCCGGAAGGGCCTGAGACCACGAGGAGTACGCCTTGCCTGTTCAATGCCGGCCACCATGGGGAGATGCGCCCGGAGGCGCTGCGGAGGGCACCCTAGCCGCAGGGCGCAGTGTAGCACAAGGCAGCGGGGGAATGCAAACCGGCGGGCCCACGGCCCACGGCGAGCGGGACTTCCGGAGCTGCTCACTCCCGGAGCAGACTGAGCAATCTCCCGGGGTTCAGCGAGATTCCTCGCTATCCCGCTACGCGAGATAGCGAGCAATGACAGGAGCCGGGCCGGCCGGGCCTTCCGGCCGGGTCTCTAGATCACCTTCAGCAGCATCAGCACACCCATCACAATGAACAGCCCGCCGCCGATGTAGCGGATCAGGTCTCTGGGCAGAAACGCCGCACAGGCATGTCCCACGCCGACCCCGATGGCGCTCACCAGTGTGAGCGCCAAGGCGGCCCCGACAAGCACCAACAGCGGCGACTGGAACTTCGCCGCCTGCAGGATGACGGCGATCTGGGTCTTGTCCCCGAGCTCGGAGACAAACAGGAGCACAAACGTCGATATGAGCGGCTTGAGGTCCATCGTGCGGCGTCCTCCTCCGGCTAGATGCGCTCGATCTCCAGGTCTCGTTCGCCGCTGTCGGCGGCCTTCTGCGCGTGCAGCGCCGCCATCGTCGAGCGGAAACACTCCTCTTTGCACAGGAACGGTTCCCGGCCGAACTCCACCTGGCGCGCGAAGTCCTCGAAGGGGTCGATGCCGGGGTCCTCCAGCAGTGGCACCTGCTTTTCCTGCTCTCCGGCACGGCGCAGGACCAATCTGTCCGAGGTATCATACTCCAGGCTGCCCTCGCTGCCCCACAGGAAGAAGCGCCATGGTGCATAGTGGCCCGCGGGCACCAGGTACGAGGCGTCGCCGAACATCCTGGCCCCGTCCTCCATCTGCAGGAAACACTGGGCGCTTTGCTGGAAGAACTCCGGCGCCGGGCTGCCCGGGACGCTGGAGCCCGCGGCGCTGAGGACCCGGCTGAACTCCCTGCCGGTGACCCAGCGCAGCATGTCGATCCCATGAATCATGATGTCATTGATGGTGCCGCCCTGCTTGCCGGCCTCGAAGTACCAGCCCGGCCGCGAGCCCCAGGACAGAGGGTGCTGGCCGAAGACCGTGGCCGTCGCCAGGTTGCCGATGGCCCCCTCACGCACCAGATTCCTGAGCGTCAACGCCGCCCCGCTGTACCGCATGGTCAGGTCCACATGGACGATGAGGTTCTTCTCGCGGGAGAGCGCGGCGATCTGCCGGAGCTGCTCGATCTCGGTGCACAGGGGCTTGTCGGTCACCACATGCTTGCCCGCCTCCAGCGCCCGCAGCACCAGCGGACCGCGCCTGGCGTAGTAGTCCACGCAGGCCAGGGCGTCGAACTGAACCTCATCCAGAACCTGCTCGAAGCTGTCATGTGTCAGCTCGATCCCCAGGTCGGCGGGGATGCCGCCGCGGGCCTCCGGGTCCTCTTCCACGCAGGCCACGACATCCACGAAGTCCAGCGCCTGGGCCGTCTTGTAGATCGCCCCGGAGTGTCCGTGGCGGAAGCCTACCATAGCCAGTTTCATTGCTCTGCCTCCTGAATCGCGGCTTGTTCCGCAGGCCGATCGTCACCGAAGGCCAGCGCCACCTTCTCGGCGGGGAGCGCGGGAGTGAATGCACTGACCACAGGCACCAGGATCAGCGAGACGAGCATCGCCACGCTGGCGGAGACCGGCGAGTTGGCGCCCCCCCAGGCTATGAACAGCGTGATGGCCGTGACCAGACCGCCGACGAAGCCCACGGCCGCCCCGGCGGCCGTGGTGCGCCGCCACAGGACGCCCCAGACGTACGGCCCGATGAAAGAACCCGCCAGCGCACCCCAGCTCATGGACATCAGGGTCACGATGGCGTCGATCCTCTTGGAGGCGATCAGCACCGAGAGACCAACGAACACGCCGCACATCACGCGCAGGAAGGTGAGGCCCTTCTTGCTGGTCTTGTCGCGGCGGTCGCGGGCTCCGACGAGGTCCACCGTCACCGCGGCGCTGGAGACCAGGACGAGGGACGCCAGAGTGGACATCGAGGCCGCCAGGATCACCAGCAGGATGATCACCGAGAACCACGGGGGCGTGTGCTCGTACAGAAGCTGCGGCATGATGCGGTCGAAGTCCGGACCCGTGCCGTTCTCGAGCTTCGGCAGCGTCGCGGCGGAGAAGAACCTGTGGGACAGGCCGCCACAGTAGTACGCGCCAAACGAGATGATGCCCGCGAAGACCGTGGCCACCACCGCCCCGGTGGTGATGACTCTGCGGTCCTTGATGGAGTAGAACTTCTGCACCATCTGCGGCAGCCCCAACGGTCCGAAGCTGGTCATGAACACCAGCGAGGAGAGCACGACCCAGCCCGGAAACAGCGCCTCCGGGTTGGGCTTGAGGCCGGGGGCATTGGCGATGTCCGCTCCCAGCACGATGGACTCGAAGACGCCCTGCCCGGCGGCCTCCGCTACCAGCATCACCATCAGCGTGACGCCGAGGATCTGCAGAAAGCCCTGTACCAGGTCCGTGGTCGCCACCGCGAAGTAGCCGCCCATCACCAGGTAGACGCCGGTCAGTACCGCCATCAGCGCCATGACCTGGCCGTACGGCATGCCCAGGTTGACCTGAAACAGGTACGCCAGGCCCTGGTAGACCGAGGCCGAGTAGGGCACCAGGAACACGAACACCACCAGCGCCGACAGGGGCTTGAGCCAGGGAAGGCCGTAGCGGGTGTCCAGGAACTCCGGCATCGTGATGGCATCCAGCCGTTCCGTCATCTCCCGGGTGGGACGGGCGAACAGCAGCCACACGCCCAGGACGCCGATGAGCGTGTTGCCCACGGCGATCCACAGCGCGTTCATCCCAAAGCCCCAGCCGAGCTTGCCGGCGAAGCCGACGAACAGCACTGCGGAGAAGTACGTCGTGCCGTACGCCATGGCCGTAACCCACGGACCGATGGTGCGACCGCCGATGAAGAAATCTCCGACGTTCTTGGTGCGCCGCATCGAGAAGTAGCCGATGAGCAGCATGACGATCATGTAGGCGGCGATCGCGATCAGCTTGCCCGCTGCGTCCATAGTCTTGTGGCTCCCCCAGAACATGATATGGCCGGCGGCTCTCCCCCGCCGGCGCGCTATGAGAGTCTGGCAACTGATGCGGCACTCACAGACCCAGAGCCGCGGTGTGACACTCGGCCCTCTGCGCATGTGGCTCCGCCGCCGCTACCCCGTCGAGACGCCCATCTCCTTGGCCGCCCGCTCCAGCTCTGGGGTAGTAGCCATCATGGACAGCGCCTCACGGGCCGTCCTGCGGCCGCTTGCCATGTCGCCGACGAGACACTGCGCCACGGCCAGGGCCAGAAGCGCTTCGGGCTGCGCCTGGCCCGAGGCAACCGCGGTGTGTAGCGGTTCCAGGGCGACCGCGGCGTTGCCGCCGCTCTTGAGGACGACCACTCCCAGGCCGAGACTGGCCAGCCCCACGCTGTCGCGATAGCTCATTGCGACACGGAAGGACTGCTCGGCCTCCTTCCACTTCCTCTGCTCGGCGTAGATGCGGCCCAGCCACGTGTGGGCCTTGCCGCTGGGCCGCCTCGCCACCGCCTCATTGGCGGTCTTGAGCGCCGCCTCCCAGTTGCCCTCATTGGCCTGGAAGCCGATGATGGCCTCGAGGGCGGCAGTCCCTGTGGGGTCGGCCTCGGCCGCCTCCCGAAGCAGCGCGTACATCCGGGGCTTGTCGCCCATCATGAAGGTCGTGACACCCAGGAACAGGAGAGCATCGGCCTTCAGCTCGGGGGCCTGCGCCGCCAGCGCCTGCAGCTCATCGCGGCAGGAGGTCAGTATCCGCCGCTGCTGCTGGTCCAGCTCCTCCCAGAGCCCCTTCTCCAGCCCCCGGACCATCTGCAGGGCGAAGAACGGCGTGAGTTTGGCGGCCACGCTGAACTGCCGCAGGCGCGGGTAGTCCGGGGTGAGGTCCGCCGCCTTCTTCAGCAGCTCCGCCATCTCCTCGAAACTGCCCAGCGACCTGAGGCCGGAGGCCGGGTCGGCGCGGAGGATGAGCACCAGAGGCAGCCACTTGGCCACGAACAGGGTCACCAGCGGCTGGGCCTCCTGGGGGGCCAGCCGCACGGCTTCCTGGGCCTCGCTCTCGGCCGCGCGCAGGTGCCCCTGCATCAGGTTCACCATCCGCTGGTTGAGCGCCAGGACGGCGTGCTTGGAGTGCAGTTCCGCCGACAACTGGTGGGCCTGCCACAGGCTCGAGTCCAGGATCAGTGCCCTCTCGATGTGCGACGCCGCCTCGGCGTCGTCGCCAATGGCCATCAGCGCCTCGGCGTACTGTGCATGGGCCATGGCGTCGTCGGGCTTCCTCGCCACCAGCTCGGAGAACCCCTGGAGGGCGATGCGGTACTCGGCTCCGGCCTCCTCCGTCCGCCCCAGCGAAGTGAGCAGCTTGCCCAGGCGCAGGTGCAGTGCCGGTTGGTCCTCCTCGACCAGGCGCGCCCGTATGGCGAGCACCTCGGCCGCCGGGTCCTTAGCCAGAGGGATCTTGAGCTCGCTGGTGGCGAAGGTGACGTTCAGATTCATCGTGATCGGGGGCAGGCGCAGAGCCTCCACCAGCACTCCCCGATCCAGGGCCAGAGCGGGGCTCACGCACAGGCACGCCAGAGCCATGCAAGCGACGAGCCCCGGCAACGTACCGGGGCCTTGACGATAGCGCCCCAAGCCCGCCCCGCGGGCACGCTGAGGTCGCGGGCAGTCAGCGATCTCCGCCGCCGGAGCAGGCCGCGGAAGAGGGGGCGATTGGCCCCGCCCGGCATCACAGTAGGCGGCCAACTTGGGCTCCTTCCCAGACGGCATGGTGGATCGTACGGGGCTCGGCCGCGTCTCCGATGATGTGCACGGGCACGTCGAGATTCTGCTGCAGCGGAGCCAGCTCCTGTTCGCTGGCCCGCCCCAGAGCGACGATGACGCTGGCCGGCGGGAACGTCTCACGCTCCGAGCCATTGACCACAATCGTCACGCGCTCGTCGGCCGACACACTCACCACCTCGGCATTGGTGATGGCCTGCACCTGGGCATCGGCCAGGTCCTTGAGCAGGAACTGGCGTACCGAGCCGACCATGTTCGTCGCCAGCTCCGGCCGGCGCTCGAAGAGCATCACCATGTGTCCGCTGCGCGCCAGTCGCAGCGCCGCCTGGCACCCCAGCTCCCCGCCGCCCAAGACGGCAACGAGGTTGAAGAGCTCCACATCCGGGTCCATCAGGTAGTCCGCGGCATGCAGCGTCCTGACCTCGCAGCCCTCGGCCAGAACCTCCTCGGGCTTCAGGTATCGTGCCCCGGTGGCCAGGACCACCGCGTCCGCCCCGGCGCCGATGACCGTCCCGGCCTCACCCGCGGTCTGCCAGCCCACCTCCACACCCGCCTCATCCAGCGCACCCGTCAGCCGAGTGATCCACTGCCGGAACACCGTGCCCCGCTCGTAGCAGGCCATGACGTCCAGCCGCCCGCCCAGGGTGGCCCGCTTCTCCCACAGGATCACCTTGTGGCCGCGTCGGGCGGCAACGGCCGCGGCCGTCATCCCCGCAGGCCCTCCGCCGACGATGAGGATGTTCCTGGGCTGCTCCACCCCCGGACCGTCCGGCCAGTCCGTCCACTCACTCTCATGCCCGGTGCACGGATTGGTGACACACTCCAACTGTCCCTCGCCGTTGCGCCGGCGGTCGCTGCAGCCCAGATTGCACTGGATGCACGGGATGATGTCCTCGTCCTGGCCGCCCTGGGCCTTCTGACACCAGTCCGGGTCGGCCAGCAGAGCGCGCCCCAGAGCCACCGCGTCACAGCGCCCCTTGCTGATGGCCGTCTCCACCGAGGCCGGGGAGCGCAGGTTCCCTACTCCGATGACGGGGATCGTGACGGCATCCTTCACCGCCCGGGCGAGGTCCAGGAGATGGCCTTCGGGCACCGTGTAGGGCGCCGAGGCCCAGTGGGCGGTGGCGCCCGTCCCGGCCGAGACGTGGATGGCGCAATACCCGTACTGCGCCAACAGCGGCGCGATCCGTACCATCTCCTCCAGGTTGATGCCATCGGGCACCATCTCGTCCGCCGACACCCGACACCACATGGGGAAATCCGGTCCGCAACGCTTACAGATGGCCTGGGCCACCTCGGCGGCAAACCGCGTGCGCCGGGCCGTATCACCACCATAGGCATCGCTGCGCTGGTTGGTCAAGGGCGACAGGAAGCCGCAGCCCAGGTAGCCGTGGGCCATGTGCACCTCGACCCCGTCGAACCCCGCCTTCTTGGCGCGGAACGCGGCATCGGCAAAGCTCTGCACGATGCGCTTGATCTCCCGCGGGTGCAGCTCCTTGAGCGTGCGACCCTCGCGCCCCCAGGCCATGGCCGACGGGCCCAGCAGCTCGCCGCCGTTGACCGCCGGGTCCGCCTGCGGGCCGCCGTGCTGCAACTGCAGGGCGATGCGTCCTTCGGCGTTGTGCACCTCGTCGGTGAGCAGGCTGAGACCGTCAACCATGTCATCGCGGAACGCGCCCAGCATCCTGGGGCCCGTGAGACCCTCGGGCTCCACCGCTGTATGTTCGACAATGTTCAGGCCCACTTTGCCTCGGGCTCTGGCAACATGGTAGGCCACCAGTTGTGGTGTGACGTGATGGGCCTCATCGGCATACCCCGTGCCCATCGGCGCCATCACGATGCGGTTAGGGAGGGCCAGATTGCCGAGCTCCAGCGGAGAGAACGTGTTCGGATAACGCCCCATGCAAGGCTCACCTCATTCAGGGTCTCTGCGAGCAAGACCGGTGCCCCGCACCACCGCCATGTTCGCCGCATCCGTGGCTTCCACCTTCGCCGACCCCGGAGCGACGTAGACTGGCCACCCAGACACCGGTCGGGTTCCTGGCCTCTGGGCTGCAAGCCGCGTGCCGCCGGGCAACAGCCGGGAGGAATGCCCGCCTGTCGCGGCGAAGCTCCCTGTCGGCGGTTCACCCCCGGACACCGGCTCCGTGCCGGCATTGCGCACATGGGAGGGCCTATCATGGCGAAGGGTATCAAGGCCGGTGTTATCGGCGCCGGCATCGGGAAGTTCCATATCGAGGGCTACCAGAAGCACCCGAAAGCGCAGGTTGTGGCCCTGGCAGACCTCAACGAGGCGGTCCTGGGAGCGGTCGGCGGCAGCTTCGGTATCCAGACGCTGTACACCGACTACAAGGAGATGCTGGCCGATCCGGAAATCGACTGCGTCAGCGTCTGCGTCCCCAACGCCCTCCACGCCCCGGTGGTCATCGACTGTCTGCAGGCCGGCAAGCACGTCCTGTGCGAAAAGCCTCTGGCGCGCAATGCCAAAGAGGGCGCCAAGATGGTACAGGCCGCCGAGAACGCGGGCAAGAAGTTCATGATCCAGTTCAACAACCGCTACCGCCCCGAGGCCACGCTGCTTAAGGACTACGCCAGCGGCGGCGAGCTGGGGGACATCTACTTCGCCCGCTGCGGCTGGATCCGGCGCAACGGGATCCCCGGCTGGGGCGGCTGGTTTACCCAGCAGGAGCTCGCCGGCGGCGGCCCGCTCATCGACCTGGCCGTACACATGCTCGACCTGACCATGTGGCTCATGGGCAACCCCGAGCCGGTGTGCGTCCTGGCCTCCACCTACTCCGTCTTCGGCCCCAAGATGGAGGCGCTCGGCCCCTGGGGGACGCCGAACAAGAAGGGCAAGTTTGATGTGGAGGACATGGCGGTGGCGATGATCAAGTTCGCCGGCGGCCAGACCATCGCCCTCGAGGCCTCCTGGGCCTCCCGCTGCGAGCGCGAGTGGGTCTACTCCACCCTCATGGGCACAGAGGCCGGCGCCTCCCTGGAGCGCGTCTTCGGGTTCGATGGTGTCGACGACAGCTCCATCGACACGCTGCAGCTTTACACCCAGGAGCACGGCGTGCCGGTGAACCGCGACCTGGTGGTCGAGCCCGACCCGGCCATGGGCCGGCACAGTGCGGTCATGCACTTCGTGGACTGCCTCGTGGACGACGTGGAGATGATCTCGCCCGCGGGCGACGGGCTGCGGATCATGAAGATACTGGACGCCGCCTACAAGTCCGCCGAGACCGGCAAGGCCGTGAACATCAAGTAGCCCATCGCCCTGCGGCGAGTGGGACAGGGGCGCGGCGACATCCCCTGGATGTGCGGCACCGCAGGGTGCCGGTAAGGCCCGCAGCCGACGGCCGGGAGAAATCCCGGCCGTTCCCTTTCCCTGGGGCGCAAAGAACGCTAAGATAGAGCCTCCAACGAGCCCGGATTCCACATTGCCAGAAGAGGCAGGCCGATATGCACTCCGTCGACAAGACCGCCCTTTGCCGCGCCATCGAGGCCCGGAGAGAGGACGTCACCAGTCTGCTGTGCGACCTGATCCGCATCCCCTCCACCGTGGGCAACGAGGCCCCTGTGGCCGAGTTGCTCCACGCGCGCCTGCAGGGCGTGGCCGATGACGCAGAGTTCGTCCCCGTCACCGACGCCATCCGTCAGGACCCGGACTTCTCCTACCCGGTGCGCGACCTGGTCTACGGGGACCGGCCCAACGTGTGGGCCGTCAAGAGGGGCGCCGGCGGCGGGAGGTCGTTGCTGCTTAACACTCACATGGACGTGGTGCCGCCTTCGTCCATGCAGAAGCGGCCCTACGACCCGCAGGTGGAAGACGGCATCGTCTTCGGCCGCGGAGCCTGCGACGCCAAGGGCCAACTGGTCACCGCCTGGGCGCTCTTGGCGGTGCTCTCCGATCTGGGCCTCAGGCCCGGCGGCGACATCACCGTGCACTACGTGATCGAGGAGGAAGTCGGCGGCAACGGCACGCTGGCCATGGTGCGCCGGGGGGACATCGCCGACGCCGCCATTGTGCTTGAGCCTTCGGACTTCGTCATCCTGCCTCAGATCAGGGGCGCCGTGTGGTTTGAGACCACCGTTTACGGCCAGTCGGGGCACAGCGGCAAGCCCGGCGGCACGGTGAGCGCGCTGCTGAAGTCTGTCGAGGTCATCGAGGCCTTCACCGAGTACCACGCCCGGTGTCTCGCCGAGTCTAGGGGCAAGTACCCGCTCTTCGACGGGTTCGAGAACCCCGCGCCGCTCACGGTGGGGCAACTCGAGGCCGGCGACTGGCCGGCCCAGGCGCCTCAGAAGGCCGTGCTCAAGGGCGTGCTGGGCATCCTGCCCGACCGCACCAAGGAGCAGGTCATGGAGGAGATGAACCAGGCGCTTCGGCAGTCGGGAGACGCCTGGCTCGCCGAGCACTTCGAGATGGATTTCACCTACCGGCACGATGCCAGTGTCATCGACCCCGACCACCCGCTGGTGCAGGCCCTGTCCGCCGCCTGCGCCGCCGCCGGCAGGCAGGCCGCCGTCTCGGCAATGACGGCATCCTGCGACGCGTGGCTGTACAACAACCAGCTCGGGATCCCGACCGTGGTTTTCGGCCCCGGCTCTCTGGGAGTGGCGCACAGCAACCAGGAGCAGATCGCCGTGGACGACATTCTGGAGGCCACCGGGATCCTGGCGGGCTTCGTCGCGGACTGGTGCGGCCTGCAGTGATCTGGGGGGCAGCAATGGGGGCGGCGGCGGCTACAGCCGCCGGCGTCCGGGCCTCACTCCCCCTCTGCTACCGCGCGGGTGTCCGGCGCGCCGGGACAAAGCCGCCGGGCGCCGCAGGTCTCTGATGCGCCACCTCCCGGCTTTCGACGACCGCGGAATGCCGACACGACCGATGGCACCGGAGCAGGAGGAACCGTATGAACACAAAGACACTCACCGTATGCTTCGCAGACATCGACCGGTTCCTGGTGGCCACCCGCAACATGGCCCTACCGGAGCTGGCGGCTTTCCTCCAGGGCTTCTACGAGCGGGTCGGTGAGGTCCTGCTGGCCCACAACGGTGACCTTGTCAAGTACGTGGCCGACGCGGCGATGGCCACCTTTGACCAGGGGCGCGAGGAGATCGCCGTCCGTGCCATGCTCGCGCTGCGCCGGAGCTATCGCGAGTACATCACCACCCTCCCGCGTGAGGCGCAGAACACCGACTTGAACGTGGGGATTGCCACCGGTCCGGTGCTGGTGGGCGAGGTCGGCCATCCGCGGATGCTCAGCTATGATGTGGTGGGCGCACCCGTCGGCCTGGCCGCCACCCTGACGTTCAGTCGGGGGGTGCTTCTGGATCGCGCTACCTACGACGCCGTGGCCGGGCGGTTCACGGTGGAGGAGGATGTCGTCGCCGGTCACATCCATGCGTTTCGGATCATCGAGCGGGCCTGACACCGCCGCCTGGCCCCGGAACGCCGGGGACCGCTGGTTTGGCGGTGTTGAGCCAGGGCTCGCCGCCGGCAAGGAGAACACACATGCTTGCGCTGGTCAAGACGCAGAAGGGTGAGGGCTTCATCGAGCTCCGAGACGTCCCGGAGCCACAGATCGCCGAGGACGAGGTGCTCATCGAGGTCAAGGCCGCGGGGATCTGCGGCACCGACATCCATGTGAAGCACGACACCTTCCCTTACTGGCCGCCGGTGATTCTGGGCCACGAGTTCTCGGGCGAGATCGTGCAGCTCGGAGCCAAGGTCGCCGACTGGTCCGTGGGCGATCGGGTGGTAGGCGAGCCCCACACCCTGCACTGCGGGCAGTGCTATCTGTGTCGGCGCGGCCACATCCAGAACTGCCCCCACAAGCGCTCGCCGGGCTGGGGCATCGACGGGGCCTTCACCCGGTACATCAAGTATCCGCCCAAGCTTCTGCACCGCATCCCCGAGGGCATGACCTTTGACCGGGCCGCTCTGGTTGAGCCCACGGCCAATACCGTCACCGACATCATCGAGCGCGGCACTATCGATGTGGGCGACTTCGTGGTGGTGATGGGTCCCGGTCCCATCGGCCTGCTGGCGGCGCAGACGGCCAGGGCCGCCGGCGCGGCCAGGGTCATGATCGTGGGCGCCCCGGCGGACGAAGACCTGCGCCTGGCCACCGCCCGCAAGCTGGGCATCGATCATGTGGTGAACTTCGCCGAGCAAGACCCCGTGAAGCTGTGCCAGGAGCTCACCGACGGCCGCGGTGCCGACCTGGTTATCGAGTGCAGCGGCGCGCCACCCGCCGTCGCCCAGAGCGTCGATCTCGTGCGCAAGTGGGGCAAGATCTGCGCCATCGGCCTGACCGGCAAGCGCCCGGTGCAACTGGACTGGGATGCGGCCATGACCAAGGTCATCACGCTGTACTTTAACATGTCCACCGAGTACGCGAGCTGGGACAAGACCATCGGCCTCATCGCCGACGGGAAGATCAATGTGGACCCGATCCTTACCCACAAGCTGCCCCTGGCGGACTGGGAGAAGGCCTTCGAGGCCATCGAGTCCATGGAGGCCCTCAAGGCCGTCCTCGTACCATAGGGACGACCGACGTCTAGCCGCCGAGACGCAGAGACACGGAGACCGGCAGAGAACGGCGCCGGCGGACGTGAGCGGCGGACGGCCCGCGTACGGCCGGATGCACATCGACGCCACCCGATGACTAACGGGAGGGAATCATGCCCAAGGACAGTTACGGCTTTGCCATCGTGGGCTGCGGCCTGATCTCGCAGTTCCACGGCAATGCCATCAAGGCCGCCGATGGCGCGGAGCTGGTCTGCGCCGCCGACCTGAACCGGGAGCGCCTGGACAAGTTCTGCACCGACTTCTCCTGCGAGCCCGCCGAGAGCTTCGAGGCCATCCTCGCCGACGACCGTGTGGACGTGGTGAATGTCTGCACCCCCAATGCCTACCACGCCATGTTCGCCGTCCCGGCGATGAACGCCGGGAAGCACGTTGTTGTGGAAAAGCCGCCGGAGATGACGCTGGATAAGTGCGACCAGATGATCGAGGCCCGCGACCGCAACGGGGTCAAGCTCGCCATCTCCCTGCAGGTGCGCTTCCGCAAGCCCATCGAGGCCATCAAGCAGGCCATCGAGCAGGGGCGCTTCGGCCGCCTGCTGCAGGCGGACACGTACATGAAGTGGTTCCGCAGCACGGATTACTACCTACAGGATGACTGGCGCAGCAAGCGCGAGGAAGGCGCCGGGGTCACGATTCAGCACGCCTTCCACTACATCGATCTGCTGCACCACCTCATGGGTCCGGTGACACAGGTCGATGCCCGGATGACCAATCTGGCCCACCCTGAGGTGGCCCTCGAGGACACGCTGAACGCCTTCTTGGAGTACGCAAACGGCGCCCTGGGCGTGGTGCAGGCCAGCACCGCCCTGTGGCCCGGAACGGACATCCGAGTGGAGATCAATGGCGAGGACGGCACGGTGATCATGGCCGGCGAGCGTATCGTGACCTGGGAGTTCCGGGACAAGCGGCCGGGGGACGAGGAGATGGTGCAGATCGGCGACGCCTCGGTCAAGACGGCAGCCGGCGGTGCCGCCGATTTCGCCTACACCGAGCACCTGTACATGATCCAGGACATGCTGCAGGCCATCGAGACCGACCGCAGCCCGCGCATCTCGTGCGAGAGCGCCCGCGGTACCCTGGCCATCGCGCTGGCGATGTACCAGTCGGCCGACGAGGGCGCCCCGGTGAGGCTCGGCTAGCACGACGACCGTACACGGCATGGGGCGACTCGGCGACCGTCGGTGGGACGGGTCTTCCACTCAGACTGTGTAGGTTCCGGGCGGGCGGCCGCTCGGAGGGGCCGAATGGGTCGATTTGTGTCGAAGACACAAAGACGGGACCCCTCCAGGCGCCTTCCGCGCCCTTCGTGTATCATGTGAGTGGAAAGCCCGATCCCGCCCTGCGGGACGTTCGCCAACGGCGGGATTGCGGCCCCAGAGCTTTGTTCAGACGCCAAGAAGCGCGCCCATGCAGGCATCCAGCGGTTGGCTGCCTGCCGCGCGCCGTCTGCGCCCTGTAGGGTCGGATCGGCGGCCGATGCGAGCCTGGCGTCGCCGCGATCCGACCCGGTGATTCCTGAAGACGGCGTCGCCTGGGGCCAGGAGGTCGCACACCTTCGCCTCCGGGCCGCTCCGCGGGGTCCGGCGCCGACACCCTTCCGCCATCCCCACCCAGGAACACCCCTATGCCCCGCATACACGTGCTCAGCGAGGGACTGGCCAACCGTATCGCCGCCGGTGAGGTGGTGGAGCGTCCGGCCAGCGTGGTCAAGGAGCTCGTCGAGAACGCCATCGACGCCGGAGCCCGCCGCATCGAGGTCGAGTTGCTGCAGGGCGGCCGAGAGCTGATCCGCGTCCGCGACGACGGCAGCGGCATGTCGCCGCACGACGCCGGGCTGGCCGTGCAGCGCTTCGCCACCAGCAAGATCCGGCAGGCCGAGGACCTCGACGCCATCTTGACCATGGGCTTCCGCGGCGAGGCGCTCCCCAGCATTGCCGCGGTGTCGCATTTCCGGCTCCAGACCCGTGAGGCGGACAGTGAGGAGGGCTGCGAGGTCTGCATCCATGGAGGCGGGCCGGCGGAGGTGCGCGCTGTGGGCTGCCCGGCGGGCACGACCGTCGAGGTCAAGAGCATCTTCTTCAATACCCCTGCCCGACTGAAGTTCCTGGCCACCACAGGCCGCGAGCGGGGGCACTGCGCCGACTGGGTCTCCCGCCTGGCGCTCTCACGGCCGGATATCTCCTTCAAGCTCACCCACGACGGCCAGGTGGTGTTCAGCGTCCCCGGTACCGGTGACCTGCGCTCGGTGCTGTCGGCCATGTACGGTAGCACCGCGGCCCGGGACTTCCTGCCCTGCGAGGCCGAGGCCGATGGCATTCGCGTGGAGGGTCTCATCTCCGGCCCCAAGCTCCTGCGGGCGACCCGAGAGCACCAGATGTTCTTCGTCAACCGTCGCTTCGTGCGCAGCCGCCAGATCGGCCACGCACTGAACGAGGCTTATGGCCTGCTGTTGCCCGCCGGCCGCAACCCCCTGTGCGCCCTGCACCTCACCGTCGAACCGGAGCGCGTCGACCCCAATGTGCATCCCACCAAGATCGAGGTCCGCTTCCGCCACTCGGGTGCCGTGCACGAGCTGGTGCAACGGGCCGCCGAGGAGACGCTTTCCGCCGCGGGCTACCGCTCGCTGACCCAGTCGCGCCGACACGTGGACCGCACCGAGGAAGGCTTCTCGCACCGGCCGGAAGCACCCCTGCCCGCCGGGCGGTTCGAGGGTTCCTCGGTTGATGAGATCCAGCGCGCACGCCGCCTGAGGGTCAACCCCTTCGAGGACCGGGTGGACGAGCGCGATGAGGGTCTGGATGTGTTCGCCGATCCGGTGCTGCAACTGCCACAACCGGAGCCCGCCGAGGGAACCCTCCCCGTGGAGATGCCGCCTGCGGCACCGGAGGTTCTCGGCCAGATCGGCCGCAGGTACATCGTGGCCAAGGTGGAGGACGCCCTGCTGTTGATCGACCAGCACCGGGCAGCCGAGAGGGTCTTGCTCGAGCGGCTCAGCGCCCGGCAGGTGGCCCGTCAGCTCCTCGTCCTGCCTGAGACGCTGCAGCTCTCGCCCGGGGAAGCCGCCGCCTGCGCCGAGCACGCCGAAGCCCTGAACGAACTGGGCTACGAGACCGAGCCCTTCGGCGGCAATTCCATCCTGGTGCGCTCCGTCCCCGTGGCCACGGCCGACCTCTCGCCGGTGGAGGTGCTGGCCGATGTGATCTGCGATCTCGCCACCTGGAACCGGCCCGACACCGCCGAGCGCATCAGGGAGAAGACCCGCGCTACCATCGCCTGCCACGCCGCCACCAAGGCCGGGGCCCGCCTGCGTCCCGACGAGATGCGCAAGCTCGTGGCCGACCTGATGCACAGTGATTCGCCGGGAGTCTGCCCCCACGGCGACCCCATCATTGTCTCCTTTTCCCTGGACAGGTTGGACCGCGAGTTCAAGAGGTAGCGACCGCGTCAGAGCGAGGAGTTCCGGGGGGAACGGACGACCGCCGGCCACCGCGAACGATGCGGGACGCCGGCGACGGGCGGAAGACGGCCGGGCTCGGGCCGCGTGCGGATCCGCCCCGGCTGTCTGGCCTGTGCGCCGCGCGCGCACGGCCGGCCGCCCGCATGGCTCATCACAGCCCGACGCGGCAGGCAGCAGCAGCGCTCTGTCCACCACCGCCTCCCCTGGAGACCATGGCCGATGTCCCTGTGCGTTCCACTGCTGGTAATCGGTGGCCCCACGGCCACCGGGAAGACAGAGGCCGCCATCCGCGTGGCCCGTTCCGCCGGGGGCGAGATCGTCTCCGCCGACTCCATGCAGATCTACCGCGGCCTGGACATCGGCACCGCCAAGCCCACCGCGGCGGAGCGAGCGGCGGTGCGCTTCCACCTCGTGGACTGCGTGGATATCGATCGGCGGTACACGGTGGCCGACTTCCAGCGCGACGCCGAAGCGGCCATCCGGCAGATTCACGGGCGCGGACTGCTGCCCATCCTCTGCGGGGGGACGGGTCTATACATCCGGGCCGTGCTGGAGGGCTTCTCATTCCCGGCGGCCGAACCGGCCGCGCAGGCCCGGGTCCGCCGCGAGCTGGAGGAGCAACTCGCGGCAAGCGGGGCACCCGCGATGCATGCCCGCCTCTCCCGCGTGGACCCCGTCTCGGCGCAGCGGATCTCCCCCAATGATGCCAGGAGAATCGTGCGCGCTTTGGAGGTGTCCGTTCTCACCGGAGAGCCGATGGACGCCCGGCGGCGCGTTGACGGGGGGCGGGGGCGCGGTTATAATGTTCGCCACTTTGTCCTGAACCGCCCGCGTCCGGCGCTGTATGCCGCCATCGACGGCCGCGTGGACCGCATGCTGCAGTCCGGCTGGCTCGACGAGGTCCGCCGGGTGCATGCCGCCGGGCACGATCGCGGCCTGCAGGCCCTCCAGGCCATCGGTTACCGACACCTGCTGCAGTGGCTGGACGCCCAGGACCGCCGGCCGCGAGCGACTACGGAAGCTCCAGCGGCCACAGCGGCCATCCACGACGCCGAACTGATCGAGACGATCAAGCGCGATACCCGACGCTTCGCCAAGCGCCAACTCACGTGGTTCCGGCGCGAGACCGGCGCACAGTGGCTCCAGTGGGCCGACGAAAACGACTACGACGCAGCGGTCCGCCAGATGCTCAGAAGCGCACAGGCCCTGCATGCACGGCGCGGCGGCCCCGTTGCCGCCGGCCTACTCGGAACGGAGGAAGAGCAGTGAGCGGCAAGGAGTCCGTTCAAGACGCGTACCTCAAGGACATCAGCGCCAGAGAGGTCACCATCCGCATCAGCCTCGTCAGCGGCAAGGAAGTCCGGGGGCGTGTGAAGGCCTTCGACGCCTTCACCCTGCTGATCACCACCAAGGGTCTGGATATCCTGGTCTATAAGAGCGCCATTGCCGCCATCGGCCCGGCCGGTCCGGGAGAGTAAACCCAGTATCGGAGGTACCCGCTGATGCGGTTCACCAAGCTCCACGGGCTGGGCAACGACTACATCTACATCAACGCCATCGAACAGGACCTGAGCGAGTTCGACCTGCCCTCACTGTCCCAGGTGCTCTCCGACAGGAACTTCGGCGTCGGTGGCGATGGCATCATCCTCGTTTGGCCTTCGGACAAGGCGGATTTCCGCATGCAGGTGTTCAACTCCGACGGTTCCGAAGCGGAGATGTGCGGCAATGGGATGCGGGCGTTTGCCAAGTACGTGTACGACCACGGCCTGACCTCCGAGACGGAGCTGGAGGTTGAGACCGGGGCGGGCATCATCCGGCCCGCACTGACGGTGGAGGACGGCAAGGTTGTCCTGATCCGCGTGGACATGGGACGGCCGCGCCTGGCCCGGGGCGTCATCCCCGTGGCCGGCGAGCCCGCGGATGAACCGGTGATCTCCGAGCCCCTCAACGTCGAGGGACATGAGCTGAAGATCACCTGCGTCTCCATGGGCAACCCGCACTGCGTGGTGTTCGTGGAGGATGTGGACAACTTCCCCGTGAAGGTCCTCGGCCCCGCCCTCGAGACCCATCCCCTGTTCCCCCGGAAGACGAACGTCGAGTTCGCCACCGTCGAGGATCGCTCTCACATCGAGATGCGCGTGTGGGAGCGCGGAGCCGGGGTCACGTTGGCCTGCGGCACCGGGGCCTGCGCCACCGCCGTGGCCGGGGTGCTCAACGGCCTGACCGACCGCAGCGTACGCGTGTCTCTGCTGGGCGGAGACCTTCAGATCGACTGGGCCGAGGATGACCGTATCTTCAAGACCGGCCCCGCGGCCGAGGCCTTCTCCGGCGAGGTCAACCCGGAGTTGCTGGCCGAAGCCAGGAGATAGCGTAAGCGGCCAGAGTACCCCCGGCGTCCGTGCTGGACGGATGCGGACGAAGCCCGCCGGGCCCGGGGAAAGCAGGCTCCACCTACCTGCGGAGATCGCAGCGTGGGGCCGCCATCCGTTTACACCGATTACACCGACAGACCCCACCGCCATCGACCTCCGGGCCTCAGGGCCCAACGCATACGGTGCGACGCATGACCGCAACACCGCTGTCGTCTGGGAGGCTTAGCTGCCACGGGTGCGCCTTGCACCCGTGCACAAAGGCCTAGCCCGCGCAGGCCACACGTCGGCCCTGCGCCTCCCCGCGTTGCCGGCCCCTGCCCCACCGCTCAACTCTCATGCTTCCAAAGGAGGGCATCGGATGGAGCTTGCCCAGCGCCTCCAGCGCATACCGCCATACCCGTTCCGTGAGATCGCCGCTTTGAAGGCCAAGATGATGGCCGAGGGCAAAGAGCCCATCGACTTCGGCATCGGCGACCCCGATATGCCGACTCCCGCCTTCGTCATCGAGGCCCTGGCTCAGGCCGCCGGGGACCCCGAGACCCATCCGTATGACGAAAGCGGCTACGGGATTCCCCAGTACAAGCAGGCCATTGCCCGCTTCGCCAAGAAACGGTTCGGGATCGACGTCTCCCCCGACAGTGAGATCCAGAGCTGCCTGGGCTCCAAGGAAGCTCTGGTCCACATCATCTGGGCCTATATCGACCCCAGTGATGTGGTGCTGGTGCCGGACCCGGCGTACTCGGTGTACAAGGTCCAGACCACCTGGTGCGGTGGGGCACCGTTCCCGATGCCGCTGAAGGCCGAGAACGGCTTTCTGCCCGACTTCGACGCCATCCCCCGCTCGGTGGCCAGGGCCGCCAAGCTCCTGTTCCTCAACTATCCCAACAACCCCACAGGCGCCGTGGCGCCCATGGAGTTCTACGACAAGGCCGTGGCCTTCGCCAGGGAATACGACCTGCTCATCGTCAACGACTGCGCCTATTCCGAGGTGGCCTACGACGACTACCAGCCACTGAGCATCCTGCAGGTGGACGGCGCCAGGGACGTGGCCATCGAGATGCACTCGCTGTCGAAGACTTTCAACATGACCGGCTGGCGCGTGGGCTGGGCCATGGGTGGGGAGCAGTACGTCACGGCGCTGTCCAAGTGCAAGAGCAATGTGGACAGCGGGACCTTCATGGCCATCCAGCGCGCGGCCATCGCGGCTCTCGACCGTTTCGAGGAGTGGGTGCCGGGCCTGCGCGCGGAGTACAAGGCCCGCCGCGACGCTCTCATCGACGGCCTCAACAGCCTCGGCTGGGAGCTTGAGAAGCCCAAGGCGGCCTTCTACTGTTGGGTTCCGGTGCCGCCCGGCTACACCAGCGAGGGCTTCGCCACCGCCCTCCTCCGCGATTGCCAGGTCCTGGCGATTCCCGGGGCCGTCTACGGCGAGTTCGGCGAGGGCTTTGTGCGCATGTCCCTGACCATCAAGGGAGACGACAAGATCGCCCAGATTGACAGGGCCATCGCCGCCATGAAGGCCAACCTCAAGCTCAACTGGTAGCGACAAGACAGCGACAGAACTGCACAGGCCCGGCGCTCCCGGTCAGGGAGTTTCGGGCCTGTTTCGTGTCTGTGCGGGCCCCATGCGGGCCCGGACAACGCCCGGCCTCCCCTATCCCGCCAGCCCCTCATGGGCCCTGCTCACGATCATCTCGATGCGCGGGGCGAAGATGGCGTTGCGGTCGCCATGCTCGGCGGCCCAGCCAACCAGGGCCTCGCCGGTCTCTCTGGCGCGCCGCGACAGAACCGCACGCTTATCTCCCGAGGCCCCGCTGGCCTCCTGCAGCGCCCTTTGCCACTCCCCCATTCGCACCAGCAGGCTAACGCCGATCTGCATGCGCTCCACCGCCTCGGAGTAGCGCTTGTCCGCCGCGGCCGCCAGAGCTCTCGCCCGGCCCAGGTGCTCCAGCGCCGGCAAAAGCAGGTCTCTGGTGGCCCGAGTGGTGTAGGTCAGATCGTAGTGGTACACACAGGGTCCCGGCTCGATGAAGCGCGCGATGAAGGCCCGTCGGAAGCCGAGCATCTCCCGGGCCGCCGGCCCATAGACATGCTCGTAGTGCTCCTCCACCCGGGCCTCGACGTCCAGGTCCGGATCCCAGGAGAGCTCCGCGATCATGTGCGCGTTGATCCCGTACAGGCCCCATTCCTCGGGCACGAACTCCATCACATACCCGCCACAACCGTGCTCGGCAAGCCAGCGGAAGTTGGGCCCCAGCATGGGCGTGATGTCGTAGGGCATGGAGCACATGTCGATGAGCATCAGATAGCAAAACAGGTATATCCCGCCCGGACATCGCGCCGCCCACTGGTCCATCAAGTCGGCGTATAGCGCGTTGGGGCGGGTGCAGTGCTCCGGCGCGTTCAGCGGGTGCTTGAAGCACCTTTGGAAGGGGGCGTAGCACAGGGCCACATTCGGCGCCAGGTCGATGCTCGGGGGATCGACGTAGTTCACATAGGCCAGGGCACTGAGCCGCCGGTCCGGATGCTCGGCGGCCACCAGCTCGGCCACGCGGTTGACGAACGCGACGTACGTAGCGGTGCGCCGCGAGTGCTCCGTGTAGACCACCGAAGGCCCTTGCTCCTCCAGGGCCAGACATTCCGGGCAGGTGCACCAGCCGTAGCCGTCGTTGGGCCACAGGCCGACCATGTCGATCTCCGGGTTCTGCGTCAAGAAGGCATTGATCCTGCGGGCCATCGTCTCGGCAACCTCGGCGCTGGATGTACACACTTGCCCGTTGGTCACCCGCTCACCGTCAATCTCGGCGAACCACTCCGGGTGCTCCGCGAAGAACTCGCCCGGTGGTAGCCAGTACTTGAAGCTGTGGTGCCCCATCTCCACAGACATGCCCCGTAGCTCCAAATGGGGCTTGAGTATCTCCCGATACGCCTCGAAGGCCCCCTCGACGTTGGCGAAGACCATGAAGCGGTTGAAGCGGTTCTTGCACATCCAATCCACCATCTGCACCGTGCGCCCGTCGATGTCGGGGAAGTTGGTGAAGGCCCGGTGGGCCATGGCCGGAGTGCACCGGTCGTCGCCCACCGGCACGGTGAGGTCCACCATTCGCGGCACGACCTCTCCGCCCTCGAAGTCGGAGAGCCACCGGCAGCCGCACTTGCGCTCCAAGAACCAGTAGACGCTGTGCAGCAGCGCAAGGTCGCTCTGTCCGGTGAACGTCACTCCCGTCTCTTCCACCGCGACGGCGAAGGCACCGGGCGTCTCGCTCAAGCCGGGATCGACGCAGAGCCTGAGCGTCCCGGAGGAACCATCGGCAATGGGAAAGCGCTTGCCGGTAATGACGGCCAGATAGTAGGCCAACTGCTCGGATGCGAACTGCGCCGCCCGGGAGGCTTCGGCGGCGAGCGCGATTGTGTGTCCGGAAATGCCCAGACTGAGGGAAGTCGTGCCCATGGTGCGATCCTCGCTGTGTCTCTTGCGCCAAGATGCCGGCGAGAGGTGATGCTTGGAGGTCTGGATACCTCTTTGGAGGAAACCGTTGTTCCCCGCCCACGGTGTCGTGCCCTCTGTGTGTGCGCCGGCCGGCGCCGATTGCCTCGGGAGGTGACAGGGCATGCGACAATCTGCCATAGCGCTGGGGCTCTGCCTGTGCGCGGCCTGCTGGGCGCAGCAGGCGGTCATTACCAACGGAGGGTTCGAGGAGGTGGACGCCGACGGACTGCCTGTGGACTGGCAGCCCCTGGGCGATGTGAGCGTGGTGGATCAGGCCCATTCAGGTAGTCGGGCCGTCCTGCTCCAACGCGACGGGCCGGAGGGCGAATGTGGCCTCAATCGCGCCTGGGAATTCGACAGTGGACAGCAGGGGGCCATGCTCTCGCAGCTCAAGGGCGGAGTGACCTTCTGGTACCGGGCGGACGCGGCCTTTGGCCCCGGAAGCCTGCGCTTCTACGTGATCCCCATGAGCGCGCGGCCTGTGGAGGACACCGGCGAGCCTCGGGCCGTCTTCGAGGTGCCTGCCGAGCACGTGGGAGACGGGGAATGGCATCAGGGGGTCCTGAAGTACGACTTCACGGCGACGCCTGAGGTCGAGTGGGTCCAGGTCTCTCCGCGCATCAGCGGCAAGGGCGCCCGCCTGCTACTGGACGACATCCGCTGGGTGGAGCGCGTCGGTCCATTGCCGTCTCTGAGCCGCCTGAAGCTCGAGGAGATACCGGGTCGCGAGGGCCGCCAGGGCGTGCTATCGGCGGTCTTCGAGAATGCGGGAGATGAGGTGGCGCCGGGCGTCTCGGTCACCGTTCGGTTGCCCGACGGACTGACGGCAAGCGACGGCGCCGTACGGGAGCTGGGCGCGCCGGCGCCCGATCGGCCGATGCGACTGTCCTGGCAAATCTCGGGCGAGCGGGTAGGCCGGGGGCGAATCGGCCTCCTTTGCGCCTGCGACGGCCGGGAGGTCTCGGCCTCCCTGGACTACGCGCCGGAGTTGGAGGTCATCGGCCTGTTCGCCGAGCCCTTCATCGCCGCCGCAAACACGCCCACGAAGCTCTCACTGTCGGTGCGCAACGCCGGGCACGGTATCCTCAGGGACATCCTCGGCAGCATCCGCTCCCGGGAGCTGGCGACGGTCGATGCCCCGGGGACCCGGTCCGAGCTGGCCGCCCTGTATCCGCAGACCACCGAGTCGCTGGTCTGGTGGTTGCGGGGCGGCGAGCAGACGAAGCAGGCCAGGGTGCGTGCCTGGGCCAAGGCCCCCGACGGCCAGAGCGTTGACGCCGAATCCGGGCTGATCGTGGGACCGTCGGTCCCCGTGATGGCCGAGGCACCGCTCCAGTCGACCGGTGGGGCGGAGCTGATCGGCAATGACCTGGTGCGCCTCATCCTCCCCCGGGCCGCTTTCGGCTACGGAATCGGGCACTTCCAGCGCCGCGTGGGTGGTCGCTGGGTGACGGTGGCGGCCACGCCCCGACTGAGCAGGCTGGTGGTGCGCGGCCCCGACGGCCTACCCGATGAGCACCTTGTCTACGCCTCGGAAGCCCGCA